>Ga0315339_1001093_pt1 | contig 26256 bp, 22 predicted proteins | sample ASW17metaG_FD_204514 | JGI IMG/M metagenome (GOLD analysis project Ga0315339, IMG submission 204514) | Ammonia-oxidizing marine archaeal communities from Pacific Ocean, United States - ASW #17 | ecosystem: Environmental > Aquatic > Marine > Oceanic | place: USA: California | collected 2016-12-05 | reverse complement strand
GCTTACTTGGTCTCTACCAGCATGACCTTGCAGAACTTTTTGCGCTGCGGGAAAATCCTGCTGGTCATGACGTAGCGCTTGGTTTTCAGGTAGCTACAGATCAGTTCTGCGCGTTGTTCCGTGATGACATCGTCAAATACAAAGGTGCAGCCTTTTGCGGCCATTTTGACCAGCGTCGGCAGGGTGCGCTTAATCTCGGCGTCATCATGGGTGGTGTCACAGAAGATCAGGCCGTATTTGCGCGAAATAGGACAATCAATGAAATCGCCACGAATAAAGTTGGACACATAGGGCAACAGGCGGTTGTCCTTCATGTTCTGGATCAGCACAGCAATCGTGCCGCCCGGATGGTAAACGGCGTCTGCAACCCGGCCATTTTGTTTGTTCAGGTCAAGCTCTTCGCCAAATTTCTCGCGCCATTCCGCAGCGCTGGTGATGCCGAAATCGACGGTATCAAAGCTGACAGGGTCGGCTCCGTTGTTTTGCCTGTCGCGCAGGCCCACGGCCAGCGCGGTCGTCGAGCGGCCAAGCCAGGGACCAACCTCCAGCACGGGGCCGGTGGTCATGTATGCAGCGTTGTAAAGCAACGCCAGATCATTTGGGGACATCCAACCGTTGGGATAGCCTTTGGGGGTATCCGGCAAGCGATGCTCATAATAGCGTTGATAGAACTGGTCTGGTTCGGTGCCTTTTTCCTGATCAATGACTTTATTCAACGGGACTCTCCTGCAACAAAAATGGCGTCGCCCCGGTTGCTCCGGTGGTCGACTGGCTCGATTGTTCGAAACAATATCGGATTTCACACCGAGTTCAAAAAGTTTCTGTCAGACCCCGGCAGACTGTGTTGCAGAAGACTCCATCGTATGGGTTTTGAAGAACGTCACTATGTTTTCAAAGTATCTGTTGCCGCCATTTGCCTGAGTATTGGTGATGTATTTGTCGATGCCAATGTGAGGCGCATTGGGTGGGATGGTTACGGTGATATTGGCCCCAACAGCATGGGCCTGCTGACGCGTCACCTCGCTATCATGGCTGGGCAGAATGCGGTCGCGTTTACCGTGAATGATCCAGGTTGGCGGGCCGTTTGGCGCAATGCGCCAGCCATAAACGACCGGAGCCGCCAGCGAGACCATGGCAGCGGGCTGCGCAAATTGGCCACGCCAAACACCTGGCGGATAACACAGGGTATTGCCCGCCAAACCACCGGCAGAGATGCCCAGCATATTGGGAGTATTGCCAGAAATACCCATGCGCGCGGCGTTGACCTGACAAAACCGCAGGGCCTCAGAGATATCTTCACAGGCGGTAAAAAGCCCAACCCCGTAAAGACGCGGCTTTAGCAGCCAACCTTGTCGTTTGACCCGTTTTGCAAGGCGCGTGATCTGTTGCAGGGCCTCGGCATCGATATCCTGCGCGCTGGTGTTCAGCCGATAGTCGGGGATGGCAACGGCAAACCCGGCGTCGCATAGGCCATGAACCAAAAGGTCATTTGCTGGGCTTGTCCGACAACCCTTGGTGAAACCACCGCCATAACCAAACAGGATCAACGGCGGATTGTCCCGCCCCGGGTGGTGAAGATCCAACAAAAGAGGCGTGTCACCGCGCCGCGCGTATTCGAATGTTGTCTGTTTGATCATCGGGCGAATTCTGCCTGAGCCTCTGACGGGACGCGTTAGTTTACTGGCAAGTCTGCCCCATGCTATTGCATATGTAAGGCTAGCAGTCATAGTCAGAAAAAACATAAGAAATCTGAGCAGGAGCGCGTGATGACCAGTTTTGAGCAGCTTGTTGGGGCGGCTGATACGACAGCGATCAAAGAGTTGGATTACTCCAGCTTCTCGGAACATGACGTGCTGAACCTGATTTTGCAGCGGTCCGAGATTATTCGCGATCACGATGTGAAAAAGAAATCTCCGGTAGTGTCTGCCTGGCTTCAGGGTGACGCGGCCCCCGGTTATGCGCTGATAGAGAAAATGGGCGACGAGTTGATGCGCCGGGCTGCGGCGATAATCTGGCTTGAATATCAAGAGATTAAGCCAACGCTTGATACGCTGTCTGCGACAAGCATTGCGGACATCGGCTGCGGCTATGCGATATTTGATCTGTTTTTCTGGCGTGATTTCCCCGGGCGGGTCGTTCTGATCGACATCGAAACCAGTGATGAGCGTCATTTTGGGTTCGCCGAGACCGGCTCTGCCTATTCCAACCTTGATGTGGCGCGGTCTTTCCTGACCAAGAACGGCGTGAAGTCCAGCAATGTCTATTGCGTGAACCCACAGAAAGAAGACCTGAGTCGTAAAAAAGCTGTCGATCTGGCTGTCAGCTTTGTGTCCTGTGGGTATCACTATCCGCTTAGCACCTATACGAATTTCTTTGAAAAGCAGGTCACGCCAACAGGCAGCGTCATCGTTGATTTACGCCGCAAACGCGCCGCCGAAGAGATCGAAGTGCTAAGGCCGATGGGCGAGGTTGAAGAGATTGCCAAAGTCGCCAATGGCACCGGGCGTCGCATTTTACTGCGCAAGAACGGCTAAGATAAGGCCCTCGGCTTTACCCCGGTTCGCAGACCGACGTATGCGACTGGCCGATCGCGTCGAAAACGGCGCGCTGGGCTTGGCGGAGCCGGATGACCTGTTCGGTTGCGGGAATGCCGTCAGAGGCCAGATCGCCCTGCAAGTCCTTGCAGTCAAACAGCACATCCAGATCGCTGCGGTACTTGGCGCGAACGTATTCGTTGTCTTCAATGTATTTGTCGACGATTTCCTTACGCTCGGCAGGCGAGTAACTGTCACCGGAATGGAACGCGCCCTCGGCGTTGTTGCGGATGATGACACGGATCAGCTCTGCGATGTTTATGTCGGTGGATTTGGAAATGATCCCAAGCAGTTCAGACACTTCGCGCGACAGGGTGATGTTGGAAAACTTCTCTGGCAGGTCGGCTTTGGTGACATTGGTCATACCAAGATGAGACGCAATATCCAGGATCACATCGCCTTCTTTGAACATCGGACGTTCGTAGGGCAAGACCAGTACATTCTCGGTGCCGAATTGATTGGCGTAGGCATCCAGAACTTTGCTGTATTTTAATGCCTCTTCGCGTTTCTTGGCGTATTCCTGCGGGGTGCCTTTGAACCGCCCGGTCTTGACGACCTGCTTGAACATCGCCTCCAGGAATTTGTCCTGACGGCGGATATAGGCAATAATCTGGGTCTCGCGGCGCAGCTCATCTGGAAAAAATTCGCCCATGCTGCTGGCCATGCGCGTGGTAAACAGCATCTCGGCAGAGATCACGTGCGTCTTGGCTGGGTCCGATTGGACCTCATGCACCAGCCGTTTCATGATGACGGGAAAGCTATCGCTGCCCAATTTGAACGCCAGTTTGTTATGCGCCGCAGGTCCACGCCCGGCCTTCACATAGCTTAACCCGGCCTCTTCCATCTTGTCAGATTGCTGAGTCAGGAAGGTCTGGACCGAGGTAGAGCCAGTCTTTTGCGAGCCGATGTGGATGATCAATTTGGGCATAGGCGAACTGCGAAGCTCCCTTGGTTTCCTGCGGTCAAAGCGCGCGCCTTTGGGGGCCGCACACCTGATCCTTTCAGTCATATTAAACACACAACATATAGCCAAGGGCTGAATTATATGTGTCTTCTGTTGCGTTTGGGCGATGCGCCGGGCCCAATTGGGCAAAAACTTTGGCCAGCCCATTGGATCATGGTGTCGTTGTTGTATTAGTCATGGAAATGACTTGTGGAAGGCGTTTTGATGGCATCGGGTGACCCAGTTTTGTACCACCGACGGCTTGGTTCTGTTGGCGAAAAGGGGCCGGTGTGCGTGCTGGATGCTGTGGGTGATGCGGCGGACGGAGGTCAGTTTCAGGTGTTTCTAAGCCACGGGTCGGAATTGGCGGATGTGATGGCCGAGGGCGAAGGGCTGATCATTGAAAGTAAACGCAAAATCCGCGGTGATGCCGGTAAGGTTTTGGATTGTCGACAGGTCGGAAATGGCGCGCCCGCGCTAAAGCTTGTGGCGGGCGAGCGGTTGGTTTTGCAGCTATCCGCACCTGAACCGGAGTTACTCGCCAGCAAGAATTGTCTGTTGTCCTTTGTGAACAGCGAGACCACCCCTGATATTGCGCGTTGGATTGCCTGGCATGTTGCCGAGCATGGTGTCGATGGCGTGCTGTTGTACAACCGTCTTTGGTCGAGCCAGCAGGCGGATTTAGCCGAGGACCTAAAGGCCGAACTTGCGAGACTGCGGGTCGATGTGAGCTTGGTGGTTGTGGATATTGCGGTGCAGGTCGGGCGCACCGACCTTCCCGACGAACGCCACCGCCTGAACGCGCCGGATGGGCCGGGCAAAGACCGTATCGAAACTCCGCCGGCTGATCCCTGGCGGTCAACACTGGCGGACGAGGTTCTGATCGAGCATGCGCGTTGGCGGTTTCTGCGCGCTGCGGCTGGGGTCAGTTTTCTGGATATTTCCGATTACCTGGCACCGCGTCCGGGGCAGGAAACGGTGTTTGAACTGGCCCGCAATGCGCCCGACCATACCATCACTTTGCCGGGCATTCGGGCCTATCCTTGGCAGATGAAAAATGACGGGGCACCGACCCCCGGGGACCATGTTTGCCTGCCATTTGACATCAAATCCAACGTCCGGCGCTGGGTTGTTGCGGCTGATCTGGCCGACGGGCGTGAACAGGTCTGGCGACCACATCGCATCATCGGGCTTACGCCGCGAGACGATTTCGGCCCGAAGTTTTATCGCTTCATGGGTATGCGGCATCCGGACTGTAAACCGGCAGAAATCGTCCCGAAAAGCAGCCTGCGCGAAGATGCTGATTTGATCCGGCTGTCAAAGAAAAAGTTCAACTATAATCCCAGACGCGACCCCAATCAGGCCGCAGATGCCATGCCCAAAATGGCGGATATTCCTGAACGGGACGGCCCGGCCCGTTATACAATCGTCACCGCGATGAAGAACGAGGGGCCGTTCCTGCTCGAATGGATCGCCTATCATCGGGCCATCGGTTTCACGGATTTCCTTGTTTATACAAATGATTGCACGGACGGTACCGACAGTTTCCTGAAGTTGTTGCAAGACAAGGGCATGCTGCAACATCGTGAAAACCCGTTTCGGGATCGTCCCGGTATGAAGCCGCAGCATGCAGCGTTAGAGGCCGCGCAGAAGGAAAAGGTGGTCAAGGACGCGGACTGGCTGTTGATCTCTGACGTGGATGAATTCGTTGCGGTTCACACTGGCGACGGAACGCTGCAGGCGCTGTTTGATGCGGTGCCGGATGCGAACCTGATTTCACTGACGTGGCGGTTATTTGGCAATGCAGACATTGCCGAATATACGGATGATTTCCTGATCCGGCAGTTCACCCGATGCGCGCTGAAAACGGCGAACAAGCCGCATCAGGCCTGGGGGTTCAAGACACTGTATCGCCACATCGGGATTTTCAGAAAACTGGGCGTGCATCGACCCAAGGGGCTAAAGGCCGAATGGGTACCGGAAATCCGCTGGTACAACGGCTCTGGTCAGCTGATGCCGCAGACGGAATACCGCAATGCCTGGCGGTCAAACGGCGACACGGTCGGCTATGATCTGGTGACGCTGAACCATTATGCGGTGCGTTCGGTTGATAGTTTTTTGGTGAAACGAGACCGGGGCAGGGTGAACCATACGGACCGTGATCAAGGCCTCGCCTATTGGTTCCGGATGAACCATAACTCGACCGAGGAACGCGGAATTCAGCGGATGATCCCGGCGTTGCAGGCCGAATGGGACCGGCTGATGGCCGACCCGGAAATCCGCGCCGCCCACGAAGGCTGCGTTGCCGCGCATAAGGCCAAGATCGCGGAACTGAAAGCGGACCCGGATTATCAGGCCTTCTACGAGGAAATCTCTAGCACCCGGATGCAGCAACTGTCGCGGCGGCTAAAACACTTTGGACGCAATGTTTTTCTGGCTGGGCCACAATCGGTGCCGGATGAGTTGCTAAAGGCTGATTTGCCCGACGACTATTTCTTCACCGTCGACAGACCGACCGAGGCAGAGCATTAGCCAGCTCCTTCGCTGATCGCCGCTGAAATCACCGGCTTTGCGGTACCGACAAAGCGAACACGTTCCGTTCCGGCGGAAACGATGGTGTCCTTATTCTGTTTGTCGATGTTCAGCCCACCAAATGCGGACCAATCCGTCAGGTCAATGCGCCCCTCGGCAAACCCCGTCACCACCTGCGGCAAGCCGGTACGTTTGATAACCAGTGTGACGTCGCCGCCGGTGATATCTACGGTGTTTTGGCCCTGATCAATCTCGATTTTTGTCGTGCCATCCTGGCAAAGAATGCGGTTCTTGCCGCTGCCGGTGATGACCGTATCATTGCCCTTGCCGGTGATGACATTGGCATCTCCGGTGCCGCCATGAATGACGTTTTCGCCATCCGCCGTCTCAACCTGATCATGCCCGGCACCGCCGTAAACGATGGATCCGGTGTGTCCGGTGATGACGCGATTGTCGCCTGCATTCAGACGCACGCGCAGTTGGTCAAGATGGCCGCGCACAGTGTCATTTCCCGTGCCGCAGTCGATATCCAGCAGAAACCGGTTATGCCCGCCGACAAAGTTGAAATGATTGCCCCGGTCGTTGCCCGCAATGCCGAAGTATTTGATGCCAAATCGATAATCTGCAGCCACATTCACGCCGCGTATGCCATCGGGCAGGCCAATCGTGTCGTCTTTGGTCAGCGTGGCGAAATGTTTGCGGTATTCCGGGCTGACGTCACTGGCCGACAGGGTCCCGGTGGCAATCGCGCCTTTGGTGGTCATCTGGTCGGGCGGGGGCACGGTTCTGGTGACGGAACAATAGTCATTGGGCGTAGGCGCGGGGCTAGCACTATCGAGAATATCCAAACCCCATTCTTTGCAAGTGGCGATCAGCGCGGCGTGCATCCCTGGGCGGATCGGGTCGGAATCCGAAATGTCCGTTAGCTGCCAAAGGTCGTCTTTCATATTGTACAGTTGGCAGGTGCCGTCCTGATAATGGATGTAACGATAGTCGCCCTTGCGGATTGCGGCGCTGCCGAAAAAGAAGGTGGGCACGGCGCGGCCAGACACATCTTTTCCCGCGACCTGCGGGCGCAAAGACTGCCCGACGCAATGGTCTATCGGCGGGCAATTGGCGTAATCAAGCACAGTCGGCCCGATATCCAGCAGCGCGACCGGGTCTGTGACCTCGCGCGCGGTGGGGTTGTCGGGGTCGTGGATGATGACGGGAACGCCTGCGGCCTCTTCCCACAGGGTGTATTTGCGGAAACGGTTCTTGTCGCCGGGGTGATAGCCGTGGTCGGCAAGGATCACGACGATGGTGTTTTTCGCATGCGGCGAGGCCTGCAGCGCGTCCCAGACCCGACCCAAATGGTAATCGACATGCGAGAAGGCAGAAAAGTAGTTCCGCACGCTTTTGCGCCACATATCCAGGTTCGATGAATCCAGATTTTCCTGCATGAACAGGTCGGCATAGGTGTTCTTGTCGTGCGGTTCCGTCCAGGATTCCGGCTGCTGAAACGTGCCGGGGTCATACATGTCCTTGAACCGGGCGGGCGTTTTATAGGGTGAATGCGGGTGGTAAAAGCCGACCTCTCGGTAGAACGGGTCTTCGCGGTTGTACCCATCGATAAAGTTGATGGCAGAGCGCGCGGACTGCGCATCATAGTATTTTCCGTCGAACTTTGGGTCGACCGTGCCCAGCCCCTTCATCATGCCACCGTAGTTCTTGACCTTGGCTTTTTGGCCGGGCCCGATGTTAAGTGTTTCAGGCGGGTGCGAATACAGCACGTTGTGAATTTCGTCCGGCAAGGGTTTGAACCGGTGATGCACCTTGCCCGCGTTTGAGCAATAGAACCCGGCTTGTTTCAGGCGGTATGACCACATCTGTTCTGGGCGCAGGACGTCAAAAACATTGGTGTAATTGTCGAAAATCCCCAGCTGATGCGGCGTCATCGCCGACATGAAACTAGACCGAGACGGGCCACAGACGGGCACCTGGCAATAGGCCGACTGAAACGCAGTTGAGACGGCGCAAATGCGGTCAAGGTTGGGGGTTTTAAGTTCGGCCCCAAAGACCGACTTGTACTTCCAATATGCGAAGGCATCGTCGAGGCTGATCAGCAAGATGTTTTTCGGGTCACTCAAAACGTCACCTCTGGCAGGTTGGTCTGCAAATCACTTGGCACCAGTCGAACACGCCCGGATAATGCGAAGCGGTGTAAGACCTTATCGGGTGTGATCACGCTGGCACGGGACCAGCTATCGCGAAGCGCGCCCTGATTTGCGGATTTGTTACCCACGGCGTCGTGCAAATGCGTGCCCCACGCGTAGGTCACAAATATCTCTTGCCCGGTTGGCGGCTTGTCGAATGTCAGGAAGGCGTTTGTGCCGTCTGTCTGTACCTTGATGATCCTGGCATCGTTGTCGCAACCTTGCAGGTCAAAGCCGTGGTGACCCTCGCCAAGCACCAAGTCATTAAGCGCGGTGAATTCGACGACTATGGTAAGCCCGCGCAGATAGGCCTGCCGCATGGACGGGCAATGCCAGCGTTGGTTTTCCTGCACGGTTGCCAGCGCTAGCGCTTCTAACTCGTCCACCAGCATTTGCGCGGCGGGCGCGTGGGTCGCGGGCATGTCGTGCATGAGGGCATAGGGATATTTCGGCGTGGCAACGATGATGCCCAGCATCGGATGCGCCAGATCAAGTTGACCCTCGGCCAGAATAACCTGTGACCGGCCATCGGTCGCGGTGCCGGCACTTTGCGAGACTATTATGTGCGGAAAGCTGGCCTGTCCGGCGGCTATGGCCGCGTCATGGCGCATGTTTTGTGCAACAGAGCCATAGTGGCGGATCGCGTCATTCAGCGGCGTACCCGGGGCACCGGATAATAGGCTAAGGCTGATGTGGTCGAGGTGAAAGTCCTTGTCCCAAGAGCGCAGTGTGGCTCGGGCGGTCGCGATACGCGCCATCAGGTTGCGATAGAGTGGGCTGTCAGGCTGCGCCTCGGTTGCGGTGATACCTGCCTGAGGCTCTGAAATGGCCACCAACGTCCGGTAGGCTTGGCGGCTGTTGGCGGCAAGCCGTTGGGAGATGACGCCTTGTGATTTGGCGGCGAAGGCAGGCTGTTTGCCGTCCAGCGTCTCGTCCACCACGTGAAATTCAAACGCCTCTGGCAAGGGACGTTCAAGGCCAACGCCATGGCCAAACGCGGCCATGCCAATCGCCAACGGCGGGGTCTCGCCCAGCGTTATGCGACCGCGTTCCTCAAACCCCATGACGGTGCCGCCGTATTGATCGGACATATAGCGAAAGCGCGTGCCGTCGTCCTGCAAGCCCCAGACATTGCCCAAGGTGCGCGGGTAGCGTCGTCCTTGCATTTCAGGGCGTGTCGGCGCGTCGGGCAAACCGGCGGGGATTGGCGTGCGAACTGGCGCGGATGGTTGTGATGCCTGTTGTTTCTCGCGATCCTTTTTGGCCCGGCGTAGTCGTGCACGGCGGCGGAAAGCATCGGTGAATATCTTGCGCAGTCCGGGCCGGTCGCGCGCGTCAATGTGGCCTTCCATGGTGCGGCGATAGATATACAGATCTTTGCGGCCCCGGATCATTCGGTAAAAGACGCTGGGTGGCAAATCCCCGGCAAGGGCCTTTTCCAGAATTTCAGGCAGAACGCCCATGCGTTTCAGCGCGACGCCAATATCGTTTTCCAGCCCGAATCCCTGCAGTTTGATCAGCTTGTCGGCCGGCAATCTGGCGACGTGACGCTTTTCCTCGGCCCGGAACGGATCAAAGGCGATATAGGCGCGGGTGACTTCGCCAAGGGTCGCGGCAGCGTCGGAGAACGGCAGCGACCAGTCGCGTTTAGCGCCTGTTTTGAACCGTTTGTCCCAAGGGACGCGTTTAACATCCAGCGTGGATTGCGGCTCAAACGCTACAACAGTTGCGCCGGGGGAAAGCGCGGCAAACGACAGCGCCGCGAACCCAGCCCCGGCAGGGGAAGCGCCGAAAAAAGCGACCCGTTTGTAGCGTTTGAAAAACCCGATCTCGCGCAGGTTCTTTAGAAACTCGATCAGCGCGGGTTCCCTGAACCAAGTGTCTTTGGGGGCGGTAATAGTCAGATGGCTCCAGCCTTTTTGGCGGGCGAAACGATCCGTCCAGGCGGGCCAGTCCAGTTCGGGGTGGTCGGTATCTTCGGTGTTCCCAAAGCTGACAATCAGCTGTTCGCGGTCACGGGCGCAGAATAACACAAGGCTATCGCCCACCGCTTCCTGAAGGTCTTCTACGCGATCGGGTTCGGGTATCTCTAGATACCAGGCAGGCAGTGTGGCCGAAGATCCGTCGAAGTTTAGCACGGTCTGTTAACCTTGTTTGTCCGCAAATACGCTGACGCAATTGCTATATGAACTGGCTGCAAAGTCATCTGGACGCATTATCGCAGCTCTGGCGGAACGAATTTCGCCGCGTCGCGCATTTCACGCCGGAAATGCGGGCGTGGCTTGCCGTCAGAGCGTTCCAGAACGGCCTTGCAGAACCGATACGTCAAGCGCGGGCGCTTTTTCTCGCGCAGCATGTGCAGCACTGATTTTTGGTACTTTGGCGTATCTTTACGGGCTGTCATGATCTTGTAGATATCCGCCGCAGTCGGGGTTTCATTGACGCAGCGTTCCACGGTGGTTTTCAGGATGCCCATATTGTTGAACGCGCTGGTCAAGCCGTGGCCAAAGTGGCGGCATTTGATTTTGACGACGTTTTCGCCTTGATACAACGCGGCGTGCATCGCGTCTTCGGCCACGAAGGGATCAAAGAACAGATAGACGATGCTGGCCGAGGCGGATTCGTCAGGGCCGTAGCTGTAGCGTTCGTTGAAATTCTGCCGCCAGGATTTGCGATACCGGTATTCCCAGCCCTTGGTGATATTACGGTCCAGCGTGGCCTGTGGGTTCATCGCCAGCACCTTAGATCCCGGCGCGGCCGCACTGAATACCGTGGCGGCATAACCCGCCATGGATGTTCCGTAAAAGACAACGTTCTCGAACTGATCAAAGAACTTTTGGTCGCGTAACTCGTCAAAGAAATCGAGCACATCCGTGTCGCGATACCATGTCCAGCCATGCGCGCCGATGCCAAGCGAGGACCAACCGCGCGACGAGATGAATTGACTGCCCCAGGGCATGCGGTCGGCCACGTCCTGACGCACGTCATCCAGGTTGTCAAAAGACACGACCAATGTGCTATCGCCCTTTAGATACAATGCCTTATGCATCGACCCCAAAGGGCGGTAGAACCCGCGTTCTTCGCCTATTTCGGCGAGGGTGTCGTGCCAGGCTTCTCTTTTGCCCATTGGTCCTCCTTACGTGCCGGTTTGGCCGGTTACTTGCCCGATTCAAACAGCGACGGCGCGTTCTCGACGATCGTATCCCGGCAGGATTTGACGAATTGCTTATCGACCAGATGGTCGCGGCAGATTTTCGTAAACGATGCCTCACCCTTCAGGGCCTCTATGCCGATTTTCGCCATGAATTCAGGGTCATCCACCGGGGCATTTGAGACTTTGACCTTGGCCGGGATCGGGGCAGCGGCGGGGTCGATGTCATGCTTGGTGATCAGCCCGTCCATAAAGCTGCCACGGCGCGGGGTGTTGTTTTCTTTTTCCTCTAGCCGCGGTTTCATCCGGCGAGCCCAGAAATGCACGCCGCGGGTGCGGTCCGTCAGGCGCTCTTCGATGTTAAAGCGCGACAGGATCATGTGGTTTCGGTCCGGGAAAGAGATTGGGTAGAACGCGGTTTCGGGTTCCGCGTGCTCAATCTCGCCGGTTTCTTGCAAGAAATAGGTGACAGAGGCGGGGCCGGTAAAACCCCAGTCTTGCGCCGTCATATGTACCGGAGTGCCTGCGTCGCGCTCTGCCTCTAGCTCGCGTTGTTGCCAGGGTTTCAGCCACGGCGCGATGGCGTATTCGTCTTTGAAGAACTCCAGCAGGCCATTGAGCGTGGCCGAGTCCTTGGGCAGGCCCAGCACGGCGTTGCAAACAAGGCCGGGCTTTTCCCAGCCATAGACATAAGGGCTTTCAAAATCGAAGGGCCGGTAGCAATACATATCGGCGTCGACCCAGATATTATCTGTCTTTTTCAGCAGATGCAGCCGCCACATATCGGCGTGAATCGCCGGGCTGCCGGTGCGGGCATGGCGCAGCATGGGTTCTGACGGATAGATTTCCTCGGCGTCGCCCGCATGCACGCCGTCGGGAATGTTGTCGATCGGCGCGTAGCTGTACAGCGTCACGTGATGGCCTTGATCGGCAAAGGATTTCAGGCACAGCTGTTCCAGCCATGACAGCCGCCCGCCAATCCAAAGCGAGGCTATTGCGGGTAGATCTGACATAGTTGAAACACTGCCTTTTTTGTCTGCATGTTGGCCAACCCAAGGGCTGGCGGATTGGGTTTAGGCCGCAAGGCGGAACCCGATATTACCGGTCGAACTATCCGGTGTGTTGTGGGTGCGCGAATGCACATAGTACCGCTCGCAATAGCTGTCGTGACACAGGTGCGAACCGCCGCGCATGGTTTTGCCGGGGCCAGCGTCCGGTCCTGCCGGGTCGCGGGACGGCATACGTGCGCCTTGCGGCAGTGGCCCGAACCAGTCTGCCGACCACTCCCATACATTGCCGGTCATGTTGAACAGGCCGAAATCATTGGCGGCAAAGGCATCGGCGGGGGCGGTTCCGGCAAATCCGTCATCGGCGCTGTTCTGAAACGGAAAGTTGCCCTGCCAGACATTGTGCTGATGGGTGCCGTTTGGCACCAGCCCGCTGCCCCATGGAAACTTGCCATGTTTACGCTTACCGCGCGCGGCGTACTCCCACTCGGCCTCATGCGGCAGGCGGGTGTTTGTATAGTCGCAAAACGCCTGCGCGTCGTCCCAGCTGATCTGCACGACGGGGTGATCCATGCGGCTTTGGATGTCGCTGCCCGGCCCCTCTGGAGCATCCCAAGTGGCCCCATCGACCCTACGCCACCAAGGGGTTTCCGCCGGGTGCAGATCGTATTGGTTAGGGTCAGACAGAAACAGGTGAAAGACAAACGACCAGCCTTCGCGTTGCGCCGTTGTCTGATAGTTGGTCTCGGCGATGAAATCGGTAAACAGCCGGTTGGTGACGGTCGTGCGCCCGATGCGAAACGGCGACACGGCAACGCGGCGCGGCGGGCTGTCCAGATCTGCAGCATGGCAGGATTTACGCCCGCCCATCTCAAAGAACCCGCCTTTTAAGTCCACAAGCGTATCCTGAACCGCCTGCAGCAACGCGTCAGAAGCGCGGCGTTTGATAACCGGGGCCGCGATGCCGGAAGACGCGGTGCCAGCAGACGGTGCGCAGCACGAGGACTTGGCAGGTGGTTTTTCAGCCAGATCGGTCATACCGGGGCTTTCCCCGTCGCTTCTAGCGCGCGGTTCATGGCGTTTCTGAAATGTGGTGCTGGACGGGTGCGCAGAATTGCGCGGCAAAAGCGGATCAGTAGGGCGTGGTTGCCAGTGCCCTCCAGATAGGTCAAGACGCTTTTCTGATAGATCTTGGACCCCTGCCGTTTGCGCAATAGCTGGTGCAATTCTGTCCGGGTGGCGGTGCCGTTGATGCAGCCGGAAACGATGGTTTTCAGCACGCCCATATCACGCCAGACGTTCAACATGCCGTGCCCCATAAAGGGGCAGCCCATGTGTTCGATATTGTCGCCCTGAAACAGCGTGGCATGCATCGCGTCCTGCGGCATGCGGGCGTCGTAAAACACCCAGACCTTTTCGGCAGACTTGGCCATTTCTGGCGCATAACCATAGCGGCTATAATAGTTGTGCCGCCACGACCGGCGATAGCGGTGATCCCAGCCTGCGCGGTCGCGGTCCATTGTCGCCTGCGGGTTGATCGCCAAGACGGTTGCGCCGGGACAGGCCGCCGAAAACGCCGCCGCCGCGTAACCGCCCATCGAGGTTCCGTAAAAGGCGACACGGTCGAATTGGTCAAAGAAGTTTTCCGCGACCAGCTTGTCAAAGAAATCAAACACCGCCTCGTCGCGATACCACGTTGGCCCATGTGCCATGAAACCAAGTGACGACCAGCCCTGTGCGCTGATAAAATCAATCGCCCACGGCAGGCGGTTCGGGTCCTGACGTACATCATCAAGATTGTCGAAAGCGACAACCAGCGTTTTGCCCAATGGACCGTCTTCCGGAATGAAGATCGCCTTGTGCAATTGCCCGACTTCTTGGAAAAAACCGCTTTGTTCGGCGCGCTCTGCCAGAGTCTGGCGCCAAGCCTCGCGTTGCGCCTGCTTTTTCTCTTCGGATTTTGCCATCGTTGCCCGGTGCCTTTGTTCGTCTTATTCGGCGGTATTTCTTACCTGCCCAGAGTATGCCTGTTCTTATAAAAAAGAAACAATACCCATGGCTGTGGTGATTTTGTGGCAAATTTGGAAATCAGGCGAAAAAAGCCCTGGATGGGTGGTAAAGGGGCGACAAGTGCTGTGCAAATGTCGCCCAAAGTCTTGTGAAAGATACCTGAGTTAGGCGGCTTCGTCTTTCGGGTTTTTACCCAGAATGATCATACCCAGCAGATCATCTTCGCTCACTTCGTCCACCTTGACAGTCCCGACGAGTTGGCCGTTTTTCATCACACTTGCCCGATCACACAAGGCTTTGACCTGATGGATGTCGTGGTCGATCAGGAATATCCCGATACCCTGCTTTTTCAGCTCATCAATCAGCTCAGACACCATGCGGGTTTCTTCGACGCCCAGGGCGGCGGTCGGTTCGTCCATGATCAGGATCTTGGCGTTGAAATAGACCGCGCGGCTGATCGCCACCGATTGCCGCTGCCCGCCCGACAGGCCTGACACGGGCGTGGAATAACGGCGGAAATTGGGGTTGAGTCGGCCCATGATCTTGCGCGTCTCGGCCTCCATTTGCGCGTCATCGACCAGTCCGAACCGGGTGACCAGCTCGCGCCCCAGAAACATGTTGCTGGCCGCATCCAGATTGTCGGCCAGCGCCAGCGTCTGGTAGATTGTCTCGATATTATAGTTGCGCGCGTCGCGGGGGTTGGTGATGTGGGCCTCTTCGCCATTCACGAAAATCTGCCCGCCATCGCGCGGATAAGCCCCCGACAGCATCTTCATCAGCACAGATTTCCCGGCCCCGTTGTGGCCAAGGATGCCCACCACCTCACCGGGATAAAGATCGACGGTAACATGATCGACGGCCTTGATGCCGCCAAAGGCCTTTTGCATGTCGCGCATTTCCACCAGCGGCGTGCCTGTGCGGTCGATTTGGTTTGCCATGGCCTCAGTCTCCTGTCCGCTTGCGATAAACAATGTCAATCCACACTGCGAGCACCAGAACGCTGCCGACGACCATGTTCTGATAAGGCGCATCGACCCCGACCATGGCCATGCCCGATTGCAGGCTCTGCATGATCAGCGCGCCCAGAATGGCACCGTAGATGGTGCCAAGCCCACCGGACAACGCCGTGCCGCCAATGACGGCGGCGGCGATGACGCGCAGTTCGTCCAGGGTGCCAATGTCATTGGAATGAAAGGTCTGGCGGGACGAGGCGACCACGGCCGAAATGGCGCAGAGCACCCCGACCATTGTGAAAATCTTGACCGTTAGCATGCGCGTGTCGATGCCGGACAATTTCGCGGCCTCGGGGTTGCCGCCAGTGGCGAAGATATAACGACCCAGACGGGTGCGCTGGGCGACGATGGTCATGACGATGGCCACCACGATCAACAGCAACACGCTGATTGGCAAGCCATATGAGGCCGTATAGCCGTCTGGCATGACCTCGCCGCGCGCCTCGAACTGGCGGGCCAGGCGGCGGATCGGGATTTCATAGGAATTGAGAATGGCGACAAAGCCCATGATCACCGCCGCGACGATGGCCATCAGTGACAGTTCTGCCCACATCGGCTTTACTGGGAACTCGTGCTTTACCTTGGCGCGGCGCGCGTTCCACAGCCCGTAGATCGCACCGAGCACCGCCAGACCACCCACCACCCAGGACCAGGTCTCGCCCAGCGTGCCGTTGGTGCCGCCGAACAGTTGGAAATTGCCGTCGAGTGGCCCGATCGTTTGACCGTTGGTCAGGTGCCAGGCAACGTTGCGCCAGATCAGATATCCGCCCAGGGATACGATGAAAGCCGGGATCGTCAGGTAGCCGATCAACCAGCCGTGAAAGGCACCGATCGCGGCACCGGCCACCAGCCCGATCAGAATGGCCAGCGGCGCGGTGGCGGGATGCTCCAGCCCAAGCTGCAACCATTGCGGTGCCACCACAGTCTGGGTCATCGCCATCACGGCAGAACATGTCGCCAGCAGCGATCCGACCGAAAGGTCGATGTTGCGGGTGACGATCACAAACACCATTCCGGTTGCCATGATGGCCACGGAAACGGTCTGGATCGTCAGGTTGAATATGTTGCGCGGCGTCATGAACCGCCCGTCGGTCAGCAGGTTGAACACCACGCAGATCAGGACAAAGGCACCGATCATGCCCAGCAGGCGGTTGTCGACCTCTAATGCAGCAAGGAAATTGCGCTTTTTTCGGGTCAGTGTGGGGTTGGACAGATCAGTCATCGCGCGTTTCTTTCGGATAAAGTCCGGCTGAACGCCCCCACCCGGATGGGTGGAGGCGCTAGTATCTGGGCACCAATAGTCTGGTGCCAGTTCCTATGGTTTAGTTGCAGGGTGCCGGGCCACCGGAAACACCCTGGCACAGGGCCTCTTGGGTGATCCAGCCAGCGTCAACAACCACGGTCAGGTTGTCTGCGGTCACTGGAACCGGGGCCAGGAAGGTGGCGTTCATCTCGTTGCCACCCGGCGTGGTGAACTTCACCGTGCCATCGATGCCGTCAAGCATTGTACCACCGGCCAGCGCCACGGCGATTTCGCCGGCAGCCTTGCCCAGTGCACGGGCGTCTTTCCAGACCGAAACGGTCTGCGTACCGGAAGCCACACGGTTCAGCGCGGCGTGGTCGCCATCCTGACCGGAAACCGGGATACCTTCCATGCCCTGAGCCGTCAGAGCCGCAACAACACCACCGGCGGTGCCGTCATTGGAGGCGACAACAGCGTCGACCTGGTTGTCCTGCGCGGTCAGGATCTGCTCCATGTTGCGCTGTGCGTTGGCAGGAAGCCAGCCATCGGTGTAGGCCTCACCCACGATGGTGATGTCACCGGCGTCGATCGCGGCTTGCAGGATTTCCTGCTGACCACCGCGCAGGAAGTCTGCGTTCGGGTCCTGGGCAGAGCCCTTGATCATCACATAGTTGCCGGTCGGCTGCGCAGCGAACACGGCACGGGCCTGCATGCGGCCGACTTCGACATTGTCAAAGGTCAGGTAATAGGCGCGCGGGTCTTCGATCAGGCGGTCATAGGCGACGACCGGGATGCCTTCGTCGGCGGCGGCTTGTACAGCGGGGCCAACGGCCTGCGCGTCCTGGGCCAGCAGGATCAGTGCATCAACGCCCTGAGCGATAAGCGATTCTACATCGGACAATTGCTTGGAGGCCGAGGACTGTGCGTCAGTCGACACATAGGCGGCACCAGCGGCTTCAAGCGCGGCCTTGATTGCGGCTTCGTCGGTCTTCCAGCGTTCTTCCTGAAAGTTTGACCAGCTGACGCCGACGGTAATGTCAGCGGCGTAGGACATGGTTGCTGTGCCTGCTGCAAAGACGGCTGCGGCAAGAAAAGTTGTTTTTTTCATAGAATTCCCTCCCAAGGAATTTACGGCCCCTCCGGCCGCGTCGGCGATAGTCGCCACGCGCGGAAATATGCTGTTAGTGTGGTATTTTGTCAAACCTATATAAAAGGATGGTCCCAGTTGCATCTATAGGGAGGTAGCGCTAACGGCTCTAACTTGGCGGTCCATCTCTGTTGATTCCTTCTGCCGGGCACCGAGTCTTGACGATATCATCGGCTTCACCGATCAAGAGGCCGCAACACAGATTGCAGCAATTGGAGAGCGCCTAGATGTTTTCGTATGTCAGATGTGTCTGCCAAATTGGATTGGCTCAGGTGTTTGTTCTTTTTGCATCCGGATTGCTTTGTGCCTCGGGGCCATTGTTGGCCGACCCTAGTTTTATTGACCGCTCGGATGACCTGCCGGTTCGCCACGTCTATGATGGCGGGTGGCAGCATTTCGTCGGCGGCGGTGTCGCGCTGTTTGACTGCAATGGCGACGACAAGCTGGATATCTTCGCCGCCGGGGGCGAGAACCCGGCAAGTTTGCTGGTCAACATCAGTGAGAACGGCGGGGATGTTGAATTTGGCACCGCAGATTTGCCACCTCTCGTGGGGGTGACAGGGGCCTATCCAATTGATGTTGATAATGACAAGCTGATCGACCTGATGGTGCTGCGCAATGGGGCAAACACGCTGATGCAAGGCACGGGCAACTGCCAGTTTCGGGACATCAGCAAGAAGGTAGGCCTAAAGCCGGACGACCGTTGGTCCACCGCCTTTTCCGCCACGTGGGAGGTTGGGCAAACCCTGCCGACATTGGCCATTGGCAATTATGTCGATGCTAAAGACCCCGACGGCCCGTTCGGCACATGCGACACCAATTGGCTGTACCGGCCCAATGGCCAAACCTACGGTGATCCCGTCGCGCTGAGTCGCGGTTTCTGTCCGCTTTCGATGTTGTTCTCTGACTGGCAGCGCAGTGGTTCGCCGATGCTTAGAATCTCAAACGACCGGCAATACTACGTGCGCGACGGCCATGAGCAGATGTGGGCGCTCGACCCATTGCGCGAGCTTGGCCAACAGGACGGTTGGACACGCATGCAGTTATGGGGCATGGGCATCGCCAGTCAGGATATCTCCGGCGACGGGCTGCCAGAGGTCATGTTGACCTCGATGGGCGATCAAGTGTTGATGGTCAACGACGGGCAAGGTTTTACGGCGGTGCCCTATGAAACCGGCACCTCCGCGCATCGACCTTTTGTGGGCGACGAAGGGCGGCCATCGACCGGTTGGCACGCTGAATTTGGCGATATCGACAACGATGGGCTTACCGATTTGTTCATCGCAAAGGGCAACGTCGAACAAATGCCCGGAATGGCGATGGAGGACCCCAATAACCTGCTGATGCAACAAGCTGACGGTACTTTTTCCGAGGCGGCGGATATCGCGGGCATCGCCACCACAGCGCGGTCACGCGGGGCAGGGCTGGCGGACCTGAACAACGATGGACTGTTGGATGTCGTGGTTGTGAACCGTCGTGCGCCGTTGGAGATTTGGCAGAATGCGACGCCCGATGCTGGCAACTGGCTCGCTGTCCATCTTCATCAGATTGGTGTAAATACCCAAGCCGTTGGTGCATTTGTCGAACTAAGCGTCGGGGGTGTCACGCAGACCCGAGAGATCACTGTGGGCGGCGGTCATGCAAGTGGAAAGCTTGGCCCGGTGCATTTCGGTCTTGGTCCTAACGAAAGCGCAGAGATCCGGGTTATTTGGCCGGATGGGTCCACAACGCCATGGGCGCAAACATCCGCCAACCAGGTGTTGCGGATCGAAAAACCATCCTCAGAATAGGCCTGCGCTACTCTGCTGCCACTGGCTGTGCATCGACCAATTCAACAATGTCGAACATGATGCGCGTCAACTCAAAGTCCTTGGGCGTATAAACTTTCGCAACGCCCATGGCCCGCAAGCGCACCGCGTCATCCTCGGGAATGATGCCACCGGCGACAACTGGAATATGCGACAGCCCAGCCTCGCGCAGCCGGTGCATCAGGTCTTCCAACAAAGGTACATGGCTGCCGGACAGGATTGAAAGTCCGATAACATGCGGTTCCTCTTCTAACGCGGCAGCCGTAATCTCGGCTGGCGTCAGGCGGATGCCCTCATAGGCAATCTCCATCCCGCAATCACGGGCGCGGGCGGCGATCTGTTCGGCCCCGTTGCTGTGGCCATCAAGACCGGGCTTGCCAACCAGAAACTTCAATCGACGGCCCAGTCGCGACGATGCAGCATTCACCGCCTCGCGAATTTCATCCAGTCCTTCGGTGCGGTTGGACGGGTTGCGCGACACGCCAGTGGGCGCGCGGTATTGCCCAAAGGCGGTGCGCACAACATCGCCCCACTCGCCTGTGGTGGCACCCGCCTTGGCGGCAGCAATAGACGGTGCCATGATGTTGGTGCCGCTCGCCGCCGCTTTGCGGACGTCTCGCAAGGCAGTCTTAACGGCGTTGTCGTCCCGCGAGGCTCTCCATAAGGAGAGACGAGCGATCTGGTCGGCTTCGGCCTCGGGATCGGCCACCATAATTGCCTCTGGTCCCGACGTCAGCGGGCTCGGTTCGGCATTGGTGAACTTGTTAACGCCAATCACAGTGGTTTCCGACGTCTCTATCTTACTAATCCTGGCCGCATTGGCCTCGACCAACTGGCGCTTCATGTATTCAATCGCTTCAACCGCGCCGCCCATGGCATCAATCTGCGCCAATTCATCGCGCGCGCCTTGTTTTAACACCTCTACCTTTGCGTTGACGGTCGGGTTGCCCTCAAACAGATCACCGTATTCCAACAGATCAGTCTCATAGGCCAGGATCTGCTGCATCCGCAGTGACCACTGCTGATCCCAGGGGCGCGGCAGGCCAAGCGCCTCGTTCCAGGCGGGCAGCTGCACAGCGCGGGCGCGGGCGTTCTTTGACAGTGTTACGGCCAGCATTTCCAGCAGAATACGGTACACGTTATTCTCAGGCTGCTGTTCCGTCAGGCCAAGCGAGTTGACCTGCACGCCATAACGAAACCGACGAAATTTCGGGTTCTCGACACCATAACGCGTCGCTGTAATCTCGTCCCAGAGCTCGACAAACGCACGCATTTTGCACATTTCGGTGACAAACCGGATGCCGGCGTTCACAAAGAACGAAATCCGCCCGACCATCTCCGGGAAATTCTCTGGCGCGACCTTGCCTTGCAGATCGTCCAGCACGGCGGTGGCGGTGGCCAGTGCAAAGGCCAGTTCCTGCTCCGGTGTCGCGCCTGCCTCTTGCAAGTGATATGAGCAGACGTTCATCGGATTCCACTTGGGCAGGTGTTCGCGGGTATAGGCGGCCACATCGGTGATCATCCGCAGGCTGGGCTGCGGAGGGCAAATATAGGTTCCGCGTGACAGGTATTCCTTGATGATGTCGTTTTGCACGGTGCCTTGCAGGGCGGACACATCGGCACCTTGTTCCTCTGCCACGGCGATATACAGCGCCAGCAACCAAGGGGCGGTGGCGTTGATTGTCATTGACGTATTCATCCGATCGAGCGGAATGTCAGCGAAAAGCGCCCGCATATCGCCAAGGTGGCTAACCGGTACGCCTACCTTACCAACCTCACCGCGCGCCAGCTCGTGATCGCTGTCATATCCGGTCTGGGTTGGCAGGTCGAAAGCCACGGAAAGCCCGGTCTGCCCCTTCGCCAGATTGCCGCGGTACAGCGCGTTGGATGCGCTTGCGGTCGAATGCCCGGCATAAGTACGAAACAGCCAGGGTCTGTCTTTTTGTGTCTCGGTCATGGCGGGCCTCCGGAATCGTGGTCGGTAATTTTCTTGCGTTCTGGCGTTGATAGGCGAAACTTTGTGGCGGTGTCAACGTGCTGCGGTGCAGAAAAACCAGTAGGGCGGCACGGTGCTTGATTAATGTGCGGCATCTGTCAGGCTGGGTAAGAAATCAGCGAGGGTTTGAGATGTTGCAGGACCGATATGGCAATGCCCTTAGCACAGGTTCTGTGGCTGCGCGGGATGCGTATATCAAGGGTGTAGACCTGTACCTAGAGGCGCAGCCGGGTGTCGAAGAAGCCCTGACCGACGCCGTCAATGAGGATGAAAACTTCGCCCTGGCCCACCTGGGCATCGCCCGTAATCGGCAGGTCTTCGGCGACGGTAAGGGCGCACGTGCGGCGCTGCAGCACGCCCGAGACGCCAAAACCCGACTGACAGACTATGAAACCGGGCAAATCGCCACGTTCGGTGCCTTGATCGAAGGACGCTCTGCCGAGGGTTACACGGTAGCGCGCGCGCAACTGAACGACCATCCGCGCGATGCACTGGTGGCTGGGGCCTGCTTAGGCGTCTTTGGCCTGATCGGTTTTTCCGGCCAACCGGGCCGCGAGGCTGAGACTTTGGCGCTGGCCGAGCATCTCGCACCGGCCTATGGCGATGACTGGTGGTTTCTGTGCTCACTGGCGTTTGCCCATAGCGAAACCGGCCAACATGCCCCCGCAGAACCGATTATCGAGCGCTCGCTGGCGCTGAACCCGCGCAACGCCAATGCCTCGCACTATCGCTCGCATCTGTATTACGAGGTCGGTGAAACCAAGGCCGGATACGACTATTTGACCGGCTGGATGTTGGATTACCCCCGCGATGACTTGATGCATTGTCATAACTCCTGGCACATCGCGCTGTGGGCGATGGCACAGGGCGACGTTGCACAGATGTGGCGGATTATTGAGGCCGATGTGGACCCGCGCCACAGCAAAAGCCCGCCTCTGAATGTGCTGACCGACATGGCGTCCATCCTGTACCGGGCAGAACTGGCCGGGATTGATGTGCCGGCCGAGCGTTGGCAGGTCATCAGCGACTACGCGGGCAAACTGTTCGCGAAACCGGGGCTGGCCTTTGCCGATGTGCATGCGGCGCTGGCCCATGCGATGGCGGGTGACGGCGAGGCGTTGCAGCGGATCATAACCGACGCCAAGGGGCCAGCCGGAGATATGGTCAGCCGTTTAGCGCAAGCGTTCGGGGCCTTGGCCGCACAGGACTGGCCGAGTGCGGTGGCCTATCTGACTGGAGCCATGAGCGAGCATCAACGTATCGGCGGCAGCCGCGCGCAACGCGACCTGATTGAATATGCCCTAGCCGGTGCCCTGATGCGCATGGGCAACGCTGACGAAGCCCGTCGATTGTTGGCAATGCACCGGCCTCATACCGCGACGGTAGGTATGGTGGCGGGGCTATAGGGTGGCAAACGATATTGATGTTGTGCGGTGCAAAGGACTGCTGCGCGGGACTTGGATGAAGCCGCTCATGCGGCACTGTCGCTTGTTTTGGCGGTAATGTGTTGCACTGAACGCTGAGCAGTTTGAGATCTGACGCACCTCTGACGATTGAACCTTCTCAATCGAAGGACAGGAGGTTCCCATGACTCTTGAGAAGATGAGCCCGCTACGTGAGCGGATGATGGAAGACATGCGCATGCACGGGACGGGCGACAAAGCCCAAAAGGCCCACATTCGGGCGGTCAAACACTTTACCAAATTCCTGAAGCGATCTCCCGATACAGCAACACCGGATGACCTGCGTGCCTATCAGATCCACATGACCGATATGGAAGTGACGCCGCCGACGTTCAAGGCACGGATTATGGTGCCGCGGTTCCTGTTTGGCACAACCTGCGACCGTGAGGATATGAAGCGATACACGCAGTTCCGTACATAGCCGCGCTGAATCGCCCCGGTTTCACCTAAGGCCTATAGCTTCATTTCACGCGACCATATCGAGCACGCCGCGCCGAGCATGGGCGTTCTCTTCGGCCTTTGCTGGTGGGATATTGCCGATGGATCCCAGCAGGCGGCGGGTGTTGAACTCAGGCGTTTCTTCGGCAACGCCGGTGTCAACCCAGCCAAGCGCGGCCATTTCCAGATCCTGCATGTTGCGCCATGGCCCCTGGCAATGAACCTGCTCGGTTTTGTAGAGGCCATTGATCGTTTCAGCGAGAGCATTGTCCGCTGCCTGGCAATGCTTGTTCACATGCATGAGAGGGATAGGTCTCCCCGGCGTTCCCGACCGAAGGCTCAACGCCCGCTTGCGCCAGACGCTTTGTATAACGGATGGACACATATTGGCCGCCCCTGTCGGAATGATGTACCAACCCGCTTGCCTGAACGGGCCGACGATCATGAATGGCCTGCTCCAGAGCGCCGAGCCCGAAGTCTGTCTTAGCGCAACATGAGACGCGCCATGCAAGCATGCGATCAGCGAATGTGCCGATGACGCAGGCCACATAGACAAACCCCTGCCAAGTTGACACATACTCAAAATCGCTGACTGTAGTCGGCGGAGCAATTCTCGGCCACGGTAGCGGCGGCACAGTGCGGTCGCGGGTAAAAGTCGTCCACTTTTGACCTCTTGGTGTTCGGGAGAGCTTGGGGGTTTTCACACGCTGCCCGGCAGGCGATGCAGGCATCGCCGAGAGGGGGAATCGCACTTGAAGGTTCGTCACGCTCACTTTGAAGCAGGTTTGAGTGGGCGTAAGATTGCTTGGGATTTCGGGGTCAGCCGGGACGGTGTTTCGAAGATGTTGGCGTAATCAGAGCCGCCCATTGCCTGGCAGGGCATGTTTTCATGCCCGAGAAGGGGGTATCGGCAGACGGCACCGATCACGCGTCCCAAGCTTGATCCTTTTACGGCCCAGATCGATCTGTGGTTGGCTGAAGACAAGGCCCGACCGCGTAAACAGCACCATACTGCGAAGCGCATCATTGAACGTCTGCGTGATGAGTGTGGATTCGATGGTGGTCACGCGATTGACAAAGACTATGTGCGGGCTGACAAGCGCGGTTCTCTGACAAAACCGGGGCGATTCAAGCAGCTTTCGGCCGGTCTTGAGTATCGAAGAAGTGTCCGAGATTATTGCCTCTGTTCCTGGTCGGAGCCCAAACATAGTGCGGTCCTGAGCGTTTCCTATGGGGCTGGGTTGCGCGCATCGGAAGTGTGTAGCCTCAAGGTCAGCGATATCGACAGCGACCGGATGCTGATTTATGTCGATGAGGCAAAGGTGGCAAGGACCGTAAAGTCATGCTGTCCCCTTATCTGTTGGATACTGAGAGGTGGTTCGGTTTGTCTGAACTGGTTCCGGGTGTTTCTTAAGTGGTTTTCCGCCTTGGTTGCGCCGGTACCGCGTCTGGCACCGGCTGACTGAAGTAGGCCTGATCGGGCGTTCAATTCAGCCAAACATCTGGTCGGGATTTCCAAACCTGCGAACCGAGGCACTCGGCGGGAATGTGGCGGCTTGCACTAAGTGCAACCATCAGCACATTGCCAATAATTCCCGCAAGTACCGCCATTGCCCCAAGTGCGATGGACCGGCAGCGTGGGATTGGATGGCGCGCGCACCGAAGACTTGATGCCCGTTGAGTACTTCCACGTTGTCTTCACCCTGCCAGCAGAGATCGCGCGGATCGCATACTGGAAAAAGGAGGCCGTCTATGGCCTGATTTTCAAAGCGTCGGCGTAAACGGGATCGACAATCGCTGCTGACCCAAAACGTCTTATTAAACACTTGGGGTCGGCTTTGACTCATCATCCGCATGTCCACATGATCGTCCCGGGTGGTGGCTTGTCGCCAAAGGGCACTCGCTGGGTCGCGTACAAGCCGGGGTTCTTTTTGCATGCGCGGGCTCTGTCAGGGCTGTTCTGCCGCTTATTCCTTGAAGGGCTGATAGCTCTGCATCGCACCGGCGAACTGGCCTTCTTTGGCGATCTGACCGGGTTGTCCAGCCCGCATGCCTTTGCTGGACACCTCGCACCACAGCGCAAAATCGAGTGGGTGGTTTACGCCAAGTCAACGTTCCGGGGTCCCGAGGCGGTGCTGGCCTATCTCAGCCGGTACACACACCGGATCGCAATCTCAAACAGCCGTCTGATCAGCGCCGATGCCAACACCGTCACGTTCAGATGGAAAGATTGTCGCGTTAAATCCGATGACCGACGATCCGTCATGCGCCTCGCCACCACCGAGATCATCCGGCACTGCGGCCTGCGCGCACCATGCCCAGACTGTGGCGGCGCGATGCGCATCATCGAGACCTTCCGACGCGGCCAGAAACCACAGTCTCGCGCACCACCCAGAAAGGTCGCCGCATGATGGGGTGCACGTCATCATTCCTCGGCAATACTTTGAAACACAGCGCGACCCGGACCGATATCTATGTGCCTAAAGCGGATTTTGCCACGTTCAGCGCGCCCGAATTGGGCGTAACATGTTTCGCAAAAAGAAGTGACATCCCTCAAAGCGGTGCCATCAACACACAGCCTCAGCATCTTGGATCAACCCTGGAATGGCTCTTATTACACTTTCCCCACAGGTCTCAAAAAGAGCCCGCAGCTCCCTCCGAGTCACGTTTCCCAATGCGGGCAACAGTTGCGCCAAAATGAAAAACTGCGCTCAGG
>Ga0315339_1001092_pt1 | contig 26267 bp, 23 predicted proteins | sample ASW17metaG_FD_204514 | JGI IMG/M metagenome (GOLD analysis project Ga0315339, IMG submission 204514) | Ammonia-oxidizing marine archaeal communities from Pacific Ocean, United States - ASW #17 | ecosystem: Environmental > Aquatic > Marine > Oceanic | place: USA: California | collected 2016-12-05 | reverse complement strand
GTGAAACTTTACACCCTCGCGCATGGTAAAGGTGATGGATTTGCCGTCCTCGGATACGACCCAGCTTTCGGCCAGATCAGGCTGATAGCCCGCATCCAGGTTCAGCGGGTCAAAGTTGACCAACCGACCATAGACGTTGCGAATGACGTCGGAACCCGCAAATTCAAAGGATTGCGCCGGGTCCAGCGTGGTGATGTCGTCGATCCGGTTTGCGATCACCAGCATGTTCGCCGGGGTTTCCGCAACGGCCGCAAAGGACGTTACACTGACCGCGACGCCAATCGCCGCGCTTGTCAGTAATCGGGTAAAAGCATTCATGTTTGAACCTCTCCTGTTGGTTATTGTTTTGGCTGCGCGTCGATTTCGGGGTTACTTGCCCCAGGTTTTTTCGAGCACACGCAGCCAGTTTCCATGGCAAAGCTTGGTCATCAAAGCGTCGTCATAGCCATGCTTTGTCATTGCCTGTCTCAGATTGGGCAGTTCTGCCACTGTGGTCACATCCTGTGGCACAACGGCACCGTCATAGTCAGAGCCAAGCCCGACACGGTCTTCGCCCAAGTGTTCCATCAAATAGTCCAGTTGACGCAGCATCTGTTCCAGCGGCACGTCATCCAGCATCCGGCCATCCTCGCGCAGGAAGGCCACCGCAAAGTTCAGCCCGACCATGCCGTCGCTGTCTTTAATTGCGGCCAGTTGTTTATCCGTCAGGTTGCGCGAATGCGGACAGATTCCATAGGCGTTGGAATGCGTCGCCACCAAGGGCTTGGTCGAATGGCGCGCAACGTCCCAGAACCCGGCTTCGTTCAGATGCGACAGGTCAATCATCACGCCCAGCTCGTCACAACGTTTGACCAGCCGCAAGCCATGGTCGGTCAGGCCGGGGCCAATGTTGCCATCGCTTGGATAGCGAAACGGAACGCCTTCGCCGAAAATCGTCGGGCGGCTCCAGACCGGGCCGATGCTGCGCAGACCGGCCTGATAGAGAACCTCTAGCGTGTGCAGATCGGGGTCTATCGCTTCGGCCCCCTCGATGTGGAAAATCGCGGCGATTTGACCGGCGGCCATCGCGGCACGAATGTCGGCGACCGTGCGGCAGACTTTTAGCGCGCCCTTATTTTCCAGATCAAACAGGATCGCAGTAATCGACATGGCCAGGGGCAGGGCGTCTTCCCATTCGATGGCATCTGGTAGGGGCAAGTCGTAGGAGGGTTTGGTCATCTCCTCCATCTTGAATTCTTTGTCGATAGGCGAGGGGATGTAGACCGCAAAAAAGCCGCCCGCAAAGCCGCCGGCCTTGGCGCTGACCATGTCAATCGCGCCCTCGCGCCCGTTGATAAATCCGTCAGAGGCCGCCGGGCCGCCAGCCCGATAGAGCTGAAGCAGGACATCATTGTGCCCATCGAAAATCGCCGGAGTCGTGGATTTGGCCAAATGCAATCCCCCACAGATTGGTTAAGTCGCAGCCTACCGTAGAAATTTTCATAGACGAGGGGAAATGCAATGAGTTATACGCATATTCCTATGCGATTTCCGCAAAAGGTTTTCTAAGGCGTTTCCTGTTCCGGTTGATTTTAACATGATCGCAATTCGCGTTCGACCGAAGAGAGAGGCAGAGAATTGCTATGCAATGTGAACTGGAAACGCTGTAATGTCGCGCAAATCATGGCATAGTCTGCCAGAATATCAGGCACTTAGGGCGATGATGCAGGGCGGCACAACCACGGCGGCTGCCGACCGGTTGGGCCTGTCGCAATCCGCCGTCAGCCGATCCATCGGCAGTTTAGAGGCGCGCACCGGGTTGACCTTGTTCGAACGAGAGGCCGGGCGACTACGCCCCACCGAAGAGGCTGTGCGGCTGAATCGCCGTCTTGATCCGCTGTTTGAGGCGCTTGAACGTATCGACGGCCCGGCCCAGCCGGTGCAGGAAACCCTGCGTCTGATCGCGCCACCGACCTATGCGCATCGCTTTCTTGTTAGCCAGATTGCCAGCTTTCTGGCCATCAATCCGCATTTCTTCGTTAGTTTTGAGGTGAATACATCCGACGAGGTCGTTCGCGGAATCTTGGAAGACCGCTTTGACCTTGGCCTGACCGGGGTGGAATTTTCCCGCGATGGAGTAAAACTGTTGGGGTATCGGACCTCCACAGCGGTCTGTGCGATGAAGGCAGACCACCCGCTGGCCAGCCAGCAGGCTGTGCGCCCGATTGATCTGCATGACCAGCCGTTGGTGGCCAATTCACACCGCCACGCGCGGCGCGCGCAGCTGGATAAGGTGCTGAATCAGGCCCGTAGTACGCCGCGCATCGTGGCCGAGGTATCGACATCCGTTGCCGCTGTGGATTTGGCGAAAGAGGGGCTGGGGCTGGCCGTGGTCAACCCATTTCCGGTGTATCACTATCGCTCTGACGATCTGGTGTTCCTGCCGTTCCTGTCGCCGATTGAATACCGCAGCCAGTTCATATTCTCGGATCAGCGCCCCCTGCCGCGCGTGGCGCGGGCGTTCATCCGGCACCTGCGCCTGCACACGCCGACCGATCCATATACGCAGCGCACTGGCGGCGGGCAGAGCCGCGAGACGGGCGCATTTGGCGACGATTAGGCTATGGTGCCATCCCTGCAGCAGACTTGCGCAGGGCGGCCAAAAACAGCTCTTGCTCAGCGGTGGGATACCAATCCGTGCGTTGCAGGATGCCGATGGGGCGCGGCGGATCATCCAGGTTTATCGGCAATTCGCACATCAGCCCTTGCTTGATTTCGCTGACCACTTGTGCGCGCGAGATCAGGGTAAGGCGGTGGCTGGACTGTAACAGGTCACGCACCAATATCATTGAACTTGTCTCTACCAAATCGGCCTCAACCGCTTGGGCGATTTTGGGGAACGCCGCATCAAAAAAGTTGCGCGTCGGCGTGTCCGGACGGGGCAGAACCCAAGGGAAAACTGACATTTGGGCCATCGTGATCGGTGACACGCCAAGCAGCGGATGCGCCGGGCCACAAAACACACCCAGACGATCAGAAAACAACGGAATCTGCGTGACGTCCTTGCCGGGGGCAGGCGACCGTAGCGCGCCGACCAATATGTCCAACTCGCCGGATCGCACGGCCTGCAACAGATCTGCGTAAGGGCCGTCATCGACGTGGACCCGCATTCTATGGCCATTTTGCGCCATATGCTCGATCGCGGGGGCAATGATCGTGGCGCGGGCCAGTGGCAACGCCCCCAGCCTGATTTCGGCGACGTCTTGCCCCAAGGCAGTCGAAATCTCTTGCAGGGCCTGCCCAAGCTCTGCCTGCATCAGCCGCGTCGCCCGAAACAATGCAAGGCCCTGCCGCGTTAGGTTGATACCAGAGGGCGTTTTGTCAAACAGGGCCAGACCAAGCCCGGATTCCAGATCGCGCGCGGCACGATGGATTGATGGCTGCGCAACATCCAACAAACGCGCGGCATCGGAATAAGAGCGCGTTTTGCCAACCGCCACAAGAGTGCGCAGTTGTGCCGAGGTGATGCGCGCCGCAAGCCGCTCTGCCGGCTGTTGCTTTGTTTTCGGCAACCCCGCGTTCAACTGGCCAAAGGCCCGCGTCACCCGGAATTCAAGCCGACGGCCCAGATCGGTCGGCACCATACCCCGCGCACCCCGTTGAAACAGCTTGGTGCGCAGTTTGGTTTCAAGATTGCGCAGGCCCTGGGTGATTGCCGGTTGCGACAGATGAACGATACCCGCAGCAGCGGAAATACTGCCCAAGCGGCAGATTTCAACAAAGGCGCGCAGGTGGCGCAGGTTCAGGTCATCGGCAGTAACTTTCATGGGGCATCTATAGCCTAAACGAATACCTTGCGCAGTCTTCGAATTGGCAGATCTGGCAGAATTCGGCCATGATGGCAGAAATCATCATCAAAAGGGCCGTCAGGGATGACCGATCAGAAAACCGCACTTGTTATCAGCGCCCATGCTGCCGATTTCGTTTGGCGCTGCGGCGGTGCAATCGCACTGCATGCCGAGATGGGATATCAGGTGACTGTCGCCTGCCTGTCCTTCGGGGAACGCGGCGAAAGTGCGCGGCTGTGGAAGGAGGGAAACTCGCTGCAGCAGGTCAAAGACATTCGACGGGCCGAGGCCGAGGCGGCGGCAGACGCATTGGGTGCGCATCATCTGGAGTGCTTTGATCTGGGGGATTACCCGCTGGAGCTGGAGAAAGACGATAAATTCAAGCTCGTTGATCTGATCCGTAAGGTGCAGCCCGCCTTTATGATGAGCCACTCGCAGTACGATCCCTATAACACCGACCACATGTATATGACGCAGATCGCGCTTGAATGTCGGATGATCGCGCAGGCCTGGGGGCATAATCCGGGCGAAAAAGTGCTGGGCGCGCCGCAGCTTTATCTGTTTGAGCCGCATCAGACGGAACAGATGGGCTGGAAGCCGGATGTCTTTCTGGACATCACTTCAGTGTGGGACAAAAAACGCGCCGCGATGGAGCATATGAACGGGCAGGTGCATTTGTGGGACTATTACACCCGAGTGGCCCAACAGCGCGCCAACCACTTTAAGCGCAACTCTGGCGGCATGTCCGGCGGGCGTGATTGCCAATATGCCGAGGGCTTTCAATCGGTCTTTCCGCGCACCGTGGATGAGCTTTGATCATGGGCGAGCCAACCAACCCGTCGTTTGATCTGGCGCATCTTGGTCATGTCGAGATGTTGACGGATAAATATGACGAGAGCCTTGGTTTCTTTACGCGAGTCTACGGCCTGAAACTGTCTGCCGAAGACGCCAACAGTGCGTATTTACGGGCTTGGGATGACTATGAATTCTGCTCGCTAAAGCTGACGCGCGCAGAGACCACCGGCGTCGGCCACATCGGATATCGCGCCGCGTCGCCGCAGGCGTTGGACCGTCGTGTCGCTGCCATTCAGGCCTCTGATTTTAAAACACATGGGTGGGTGGATGGCGACATTAGCCATGGTCGGGCATTCCGGTTTGAGGACCCGTTCGGCCATGTGTTCGAGATTTACTATGACACCCAACGCGCGCCGCAGGATGATCCATCGGCGCTAAAAAATACCGCCAGCCGTTTCACCGGCGTGCCGCCCCGGCGCATCGACCATCTGAACCTTTTGTCCGAAGATGTTGGCGAATTCCGGCGTTTCATGGAAACCTGTCTTGGCAGCCGCGTGACAGAGATGATTCAGTTGGACAACGGCCGGATTGGCGGCTGTTGGTTCACCGTTAACAACAAAACCTACGATCTGGCCTGCACCGAAGAACACGGCGGCGGGGCGGGGCGATTGCACCACGTGACCTATGCCACCGATCAACGCGAAGACATTCTTCGCGCTGCCGATCTGTTTCTAGAGGCTGGCGTGCATATCGAAACCGGGCCGCACAAACATGCCATTCAGGGCACCTTTTTTCTGTATGTCTGGGAGCCCGCCGGCAACAGGGTAGAGCTGGCCAATGCAGGTGCCCGGCTGATCCTGGCCCCGGATTGGCAGCCTGTGGTCTGGACCGAGGCTGACCGCAAAAAGGGCCAGGCCTGGGGCCTGAAAACCATCGATACGTTCCACACGCATGGCACGCCGCCTGTTTTGAAACCAGAGCCGGAAAAGGATTAAGTCATGGGAAAAGTAGTACAGAAGATCGACCGTGTGTCGCCCGATCTGGTGGCGCGGCTTGGCGCGGCAGGTGTCGCGACAGTGCACGAGGCACAGGGGCGCACGGGGCTGATGTCGTCAAAGATGCGGCCGATTCAGTCAGACTTTGGCATCAGCGGCACGGCGGTGACAATCAGCGCGCCGCCGGGTGACAATTGGATGTTTCACGTCGCCATTGAACAGCTGACCGAGGGCGACATTCTGGTGCTGGCCCCGACCTCGCCCTGCGATATGGGGTATTTCGGCGACCTTTTGGCGACGTCCGCCCTAGCGCGGGGCTGCCGCGCGGCGATCCTTGATAGCGGCGTGCGCGATACGCGCGACTTGCGCCAGATGAAGTTCGGCGTTTGGTCAACCGCTGTCTCGGCGCAGGGGACAGTCAAGGAAACCATCGGATCGGTGAATATTCCCGTCGTTTGCGCCGGGGCATTGGTGCATCCGGGCGATGTGATCGTCGCCGACGATGACGGCGTCTGCGTCGTGCCCCATGCGGATGCGGAGCGGGTGATGGAAAACGCGCAGGTGCGGATCGATGCCGAAGAGGCCAAGCGTCAAAGACTGGCCTCTGGCGAGTTGGGGTTGGATATCTATGACATGCGCGGACGGCTGGCCGACAAGGGCCTGACCTATGTCTGATGGCGTACGCTGCCTGTGGATGCGCGGCGGCACCTCAAAGGGCGGCTATTTCCTGGCGGAAGACTTGCCGCAAGACGTGGCCGCGCGCGACGCGATCCTGCTGGGCATCATGGGCTCACCCGATCCGCGCCAGATAGATGGCATGGGCGGGGCTGATCCGCTGACCTCAAAGGTGGCGGTCGTCAAAACCTCGACCCGTCCCGGCGTCGATGTGGATTACCTGTTCCTGCAGGTGTTCGTCGATCAGGCCATCGTCACGGATGCGCAGAATTGCGGCAACATCCTTGCCGGTGTCGGCCCCTTTGCCATCGAACGTGGTCTTGTGGTCGCACAGGACGGTGAAACGCCCGTCAGTATCTTCATGGAAAACACCGGACAAACCGCCGTGGCGCGGGTGTCTACGCCGGGCGGGCGCGTGCAATATTCCGGCGCGGCCTCTATCGACGGGGTGCCGGGCAATGCCGCGCCGGTTCCAATCGAATTTCGTGATACCGCAGGGTCAACCTGCGGCGCGTTGTTTCCGACCGGCAATGTGCTCGATGTCATCGACGGCTTTGAGGTGACGCTGATCGATAACGGTATGCCCTGCGTCGTTCTACGCGCCGCAGATATGGGGATAAATGGATCAGAGTCCCCCGCAGATCTGGAGGCAAACCAAGAGTTGCGCATGCGACTTGAGGCAATCCGGCTCAAGTCCGGGCCGCTGATGAATCTGGGCGATGTCACCGAAAAGTCGATCCCAAAGATGAGCATGGTCAGCCCGCCCAAACAGGGCGGCACAATCTCGACCCGCACGTTCATCCCGCATCGCTGCCACAAGACCATCGGTGTTCTGGGTGCAGTAAGCGTGGCCACGGCGTGCATGACGCCGAGTGCCGTTGGCAGCGAGCTTGCCAAAATTCCGGATGGGGTTGCGAAGGCGCTGTCGATTGAACACCCGACCGGAGAGATGACAGTGATCGGCCGGTTTGAAAACGACGTCATGATCCGTGCCGAAGTCCTGCGAACGGCCCGAAAAATAATGGACGGCGTTGTATTTCCACCCACGTGCGTCCTGCCGGTGGCGAAATAAGCTGGCAACGGCGGCCTAAGGTAATCCCCCCAATATTAGAGGTGTTCAAAAGTAGAGTCTTCTCGGCAAGGAATCTGATGAGATTTTTGTATGAAGAATGGACGATTTAGCGACCCGCAGATCATAACGATCCTGACGCAAGTGGAGGGCGGCGTGCCGGTTTCCGAACTGTGCCGCGAACATGGAATGAGCAGCGCCAGCTTTTACAAATGGCGGGCCAAGTTTGGCGGGATGGACGCATCTTTGATTGCTGAGATGAAGGACATGGCTGAACAGACCCCCCGTCTCAAGAAGATATATGCTGAGATGAGCATGCAGAACGATCTACTGAAGGAAGCTCTTGGAAAAAGAGCTAAGGCCTAAGGCGGTCCACTGCCCGACAGGCACATGTCGGCATTCGCCGAAATGGTCACAGACAAGAGATGGCCATGAACGTCGTCGTACAACATGGGGTCAGCATCGCTTTGGCCTGCCGCCCCTTCTAAATCAGCGAGACCTGCTATCGCTGAAGAACCCCTCTACGATCACGATTTGTGCTCCGCCCTCCAGCCGGTGCAGATTGTCCAGTTCTGCCAATTTGCTGAACTTGGGTGGAAACAGATATTTATTCTCACCGCCGGGCACGTTCTGGCCTGGCCACCGGCCTGCATAGGCGACCAATTCACCAGCGCTGTTGCGGACGGGGATGCAGATGCGCCAGGCCATCATGCTTGTGCTGGATTCACCCAACCACCCCACACCGAAGTGCTGAACTGCCTCAAGCTCCACCCGCGCCAAGACGCTGGCATGGCCGTTTTCCTAAGTGAGATTGAAGAGTACCAGGGGCATTGTCCGGAAGCGGTGACGGCATCGCCGCGACGGCCCACAAACAGACTCCCGCCTGCGGGCTTTCCGCATGGATTGACAGGCGTGTGATCATCGATGCGCCTTCCAACAATGACGGGGAAGCGTACGAGAATGAACTGAAGATGCCGCTGAGTTTTTAGTAGCGAAGATCCAAAGTCCAAGAAAGCGCCTTTTAAGACTCGCCTGGACGTACACACAGTCCCTTTTTCGGAGTTCTTCTTTTTGGCGAAATGAAGGTCGAACCATGCCGGATTGTCGGTTGGGCTGACGACAATGAAGTGAAGACTTCAATCGTTCTATTCGCCCAGTGGTATTTTAGGAGAAGCTAGGCCGCTGGCGTCTGCGTCAATGAAGGCCTGAACCAGCGAAAACCTCTTAGTGTTTATTCTGAGCGAGAAGGCATCGACTGAAGCGGCAGGTTGGCCGTGGTTGTCTCTAGAAACAGAAACATCGTGCCCGCAGAAAGGCACACTGCGATTGAACGAGATGATCAAACTTCAAACCCTTTTGCCAGGGTCCGGCGTTTGCGATGTTGTTGATCCAGGCCGGCGGAAAACTTCTGAGTAGGCACACTCGCGATCCTGTCCTGAAAAGCTTTGGCCAATTGGGGCGGAAAGGCCACCGCAGGTATGCGCGGCATGGTTATAAGACGGGCTTATGATGGGTATCGAAAATTGGTTTTTCCAATCGGCACATCGGTGCGCTATCCAACTGAAAGCGGGAGGTTCAGTTGGACAATCCGTCACCGTTGGGGGGGCGGTTCATGCGGTCATCAAAGCAATATCAATTGGTATGTATCACCAAGAACGGCACCAATCCCGCCTATCAGGGCGCGCGGATCGGTGCGCGCCGGGTTGCAGAGGCGGCTGGGCATTCTGTGACAAGCTATTTTCCGCAAAAACCGGATGATGTGTCAGAGCAGATAGAGCTTTTGAAAGACGCTCTTGCAACACAGCCAGATGCCATACTTTTGGCCCCGGCACATCCGACGGCAATGAACGCGACGATAGAAAAGGTTCGCGCGGCGGCCATTCCACTGGTGACTTTTGTCAGCCGCCCGCAGGGGATTGAACCGGATTGCTTTGTTACCTCTGACAACTACGCGCTGGCGTATGAGATCGCGCAGCACTTGATAGCCAGGCTGAACGGGGTCGGTAAAATCGTCATCATTGAGGGCAGTCCTGCCTCTGAGACCAGCCCGCCGCGCACGCAGGGATTTCGCGACGCGGCTGCGCAGTATTCAGGCATCGAAATCATAGCCTCGGGGATTGGGAATTATCAGCGGGACGATGCACGGCAGGCGATGAAAACCATTCTGGCCCAGTGCCCCGAAATCGACGGGGTGCTTTGCGCGAACGATTACATGGGCATCGGCGTGATCGACGCGATGATAGAGGCTGGGCGGCACGCGCCCATCGTCAGCGTCAATGCGATGCCTGATGCCATCAAGGCGTTGCATGACGGCCAGCTTGTGGCAACGGCGGCCTTTGACGCGATGAAGATCGCATGCGCTGCGACCCATGCCGCGATCCGCCTGCTTTCGGGGCAGCCTGTCCCCGGTGTTATCGAACTGCCGGTCGAGATTGTAACAGCCGAAAACTGTGCGGGCTGGGACAAGCCGTATGAAACACGGGATTTGCCCCGGTGGAGCGACCTCGTACCGGAGAAATCATAAGGGCCTGAAAACAGGCCAATTAGGGAGAGACGATCAATGAAACTGAAGACAAAATTCTTGGCACTGGTGATGGGGCTGGCCCTGCAGACGCCGGTTCAGGCGGAAACGCGCGACTTCTTGCTGTCGACGGCGGGGACGGGTGGGTCGTTTTACCCGGTCGGCGTCGGCATTGCGACATTGGTCAAGCTAAAGCTTGGAACCCTGAAGGAAAACGCGGTCAACCTGTCTGCGATCACCTCGCAGGGGTCATTTGACAACGTGAACATCCTGTCTGACGGGCGGGCTGATTTCGGCATTATTCAATCGCTGATGACGGATTGGGGCTACAAAGGCACCGGCGATTTTGAGGGTAAGCCCAAGCCGAACCTGCGCGCGGTCACCGCACTGATGTTCAACACAAAGCAGTTCATCCTGCCCAATGATCTGGCCCCTACCGGCACGATGGCCGACTTGCTAGATCTTGAGGGCAAGAAGGTTGTGCTGGGGTCCAAGAACTCTGGCGGTCTGCTGTCGTTTCAGATGTTCCTGCGCGAGATTGGTGTCGATGACCCGGAAAGCTTTTTTGACCAAAGCCATATGGGGTTCCGCCAACGGGCAGAGGCGCTGATCAACGGCAATCTTGACGGGATCAACCTGACGTCGGGTGTTCCAAACTCCAGCGCGACTCTTGCCATGGCCAGCCTGGAAGGCAAGGTCAAGATGCTAAGCTTTGACCCGGAAATGCGCGAAAAGGTCACGACTGGTACGGTTTGGGGGCCATATACCATCCCGGCCAACACCTATCCCGGCCAGACAGAGGCGGTTGAGACCGTGGCCCAGCCGAACCTGCTGGTAGTGCGTGATGATGTGCCTGATGACGTGGTCTATGCGGTTCTGGACACGATGTACGCCAACCTGCCGTTCCTGCGCAGCGTGCACGGTGCCTTTAACGCGATGGAGATTGAGAACGCGTTGGCTGGCGTTACCGTGCCGCTGCACCCCGGTGCTGTGCAGTTCTATCAGGACAATGGCATCACTGTGCCGGACCATCTGGTGCCGAATTAAGGCCGGATAGGACAGGGACAGTATCGGCATGAAACCAACGATGGCTATCGCCACCCCTGACCAAAAGGAGGAGCGTCAAGATCGCTCCTCCAACGTCGTTTTGACTGCGTTGATTGCGTTGGTGGCCGTGATCACCACGGCAATTCATGTCTATTTCAATTCCTTCGGCCTGATCTCAGAGCTGCGCTTTGCGGCGCTGCATTTTGGCCTGTTCGGATTTCTCTGCGCGCTGATCTATCCGTTCAGAAAGAACGCAGGCGGCGGCAAGGGCACCGTTGCGGTTGATGTGGTGACCGGTTTGGTGGCGTTGGGCTGCGGGGTGTACTACCTTTTCAACGACGACGCCTATTGGGACAGGGGCGGGCATATGTCCGGCCTGGATTGGTATGTCGCGCTGGTTTCTATCCTGCTGGCGCTAGAGTTTCTGCGCCGGACCATGGGCGTGATGATTCCGATCCTGATTATTATCGCGCTGAGCTATGCGGCGTTCTGGGGGCAGCACATCAGCGGGGTTTTCCGATTTCCGGGGATTTCGTTCAATGAACTGTTGGCCCGGTCGTATTTCGTCGATCTGGGGCTGTTCGGCGGCATCGCCCAAATCTCTATGACCTACGTCTTTATGTTCGTGCTGTTCGGCAGTTTTCTGGTCAAATCGGGCGCGGCAGAATTCATCATCGAGTTGGCCCGCGCCGTCGCCCGCAAAGCGATCGGTGGGCCGGGCATCGTTGCGGTGATGGGCTCTGCACTTATGGGGTCAATTTCTGGCGCGGCGGTGGCGAATATCGTGACGACCGGCGTTGTGACCATTCCTTTGATGAAGCGGTCTGGCTACAAGGCGACCTTTGCCGCCGCGGTTGAGACCGCCGCCTCGACCGGGGGGCCGTTGCTGCCGCCGATAATGGGGGCAGGGGCCTTTGTGATGTCAAGCTATACGCAGATACCCTATCTGACCATCGCCGCCTTATCGTTGCTGCCTGCGCTGCTGTATTTCATGTCAGTGGTCTTTCTGATCCGGATGGAGGCGCTGAACCTAGACCTGACGGCATTTGAAGACGACGAAGCTCGGCCAATCTGGCAGGTCCTGCGTGAAGGCGGGCTGACGCTGGCCCCGATCATTGTTCTGATCGCGCTGCTGGTCAGCGGCTATACGGCCACCTATTCAGCCGCAGGTGCGATTGTCGCGGCGGTTGTGTTTTCCTGGGCCTCGCCCCGGCATCGCATGGGGCCGGCCAAAATCCTTGAGGCGGTGATCGACGGCGCGCGCAATGCCACCCCGACCGCGATCCTGCTGGTGTCGATTGGTTTGCTGGTCGGCGTGCTGGGAACCACCGGCTTTGGCCCGACATTTTCGCTGATGATCATCGAATGGTCGGGCGGCAGCCTGATCGTGATGTTGATCCTGATCACCCTGGTGTCGCTGGTGCTGGGCATGGGCTTGCCCGTGACCGCTGCCTATATCGTGCTGGCGACGATCTCGGCCCCGTCGCTTGCCGATCTGATTACCACCAATAACCTGATAGAGGTCTTGACCAGCGGGTCAGTCCCCCAGGATGTGCAGATGTTGTTGGGGCTGGTCGATCCGGGTATCGGTGAAAAACTGGCCAAAGGCCTGACCAGCGAAGAGGCCCGGCAAATACTGGGCAGTCTGCCGCTGGAAATTCGCGCGTCGTTGCGACCGATGATGCTGGATCAGACGGTGCTGATGTCTTCGCTGCTGGCGGCGCATATGATCATCTTTTGGGTCTCGCAAGACAGCAACGTAACCCCGCCGGTTTGCCTGCCCGCCTTTGTGGCCGCAGCCATCGCGGGCAGCCCGCCAATGCGCACAGGTTTTGCCGCATTCAAACTGTGCAAGGGGTTGTATATCATCCCGTTATTGTTCGCCTATACGCCATTTCTTAGTGGTGACTGGACGCAGATGTTCTTGGTGTTTGTGCCCGCGTTGGTCGGATTACATGCGGCAAGTGCTGCGATGACCGGTATTGTAGAAACCCGGCAGCGCCCGATTATGCGTGGATTGGCGCTGGTTTTTGCGCTGGTGCTGCTGTGGCCGCTGCCGATCGAATACAAGATCGTGCCGATGCTGCTGTACATAGGTTATGTTGGGTTTGATTGGCGGCAACGTCGCGGTCTGGCCAGCACCGACGCACCCGGGCTTTCGGCGAAAGAGGCGAGAGGATGATTTTTTCAGCATCCAAAAAGCCGGGCCGCACGGGCGGTGCTTTGCCAAACGACATTGACCTGATCGTCATTGGCAGCGGCGTGGCGGGTCTGACAGCCGCGCTGACGGCCGCGCTTGAAGGGTTGTCCTGTTTGGTTCTGGAGCATTCCCAGACGCTGGGGGGCACCAGCGCTCGTTCGTCCGGGACAGTGTGGGTGCCCGACAACTCTTATATGCAAGAGGCGGGTCATACTGGTGATCGCGACCGCGCCGAAACCTATCTGGAGGCGTTGGTTGCCGGACGTAGCCCTGACGCGATCTGGCGCAAATACCTTGATGCAGCGCCGCAGATGCAACGCGATTTGGCGACCCGTGCCGAGATCGGATTTAGGCCATTTCCGACAGCACCGGATTACCGGCAGGATAAACCGGGTGCCGCCGATGGCTGGCGCGCGATGGAACCGCTGCCATTTGATGGGCGCAGCTTGGGCCCCGATTTTGAGGCGCTTTCCCCGCCGCTGCCAGAGTTGATGTTGTTTGGCGGCCTGATGGTAACGCGCGGCGAGGCGATGACCTTGCTTCGGGCGGATCGGTCGATTTCTGCGGCAGCCTTGGGCGCGCAGTTGGTAGGGCGTTACGCGTTAGACCGGCTGTCTTATTCGCGGGGAACACGGTTGGTTCTGGGCAATGCACTGGTGGCGCGGTTGCTGAAGGCGGCGTTAGATCGTGGCGTGATTGTCCGGCGCAAAGTTGCGACGCAAAGCTTGCTGCGTGAAGGCGATCGGGTCTGCGGCGTCGATGTGATTTACGACGGCGAAAACCAGCGCATTATGGCCCGCGCGGGTGTGGTTCTGGCGGGTGGCGGTTTCCCCGCCAGCCCCGATTGGCGCGCGCAAGAGCTGCCTGCGCCTGTCGCCGAATATACCGCTGCGGCACCGGGCTGTTTAGGTAAAACGCTGGAACTGGCAGGTGATGTCGGCGGCAGCCTTGGCCCGTCGGGGATAGATAATGCCTTATGGTTCCCCAGTTCGGTCGCGCATCGCAATGATGGATCACTGGCGGTCTACCCGCATATCGTGCTGGATCGCGCCAAGCCCGGATCAATTATCGTCGACCAATCTGGCCAGAGATTTGCCAATGAAGCGGTGTCTTACCATGAATTTGTTCGGGCAATGTATCGCGCGAATAAAGCCACCGATGCGATCCCGGCCTGGATGATCTGCGACAGGGCGTTCATTCGTAAATACGGGCTTGGCCTGATCCGGCCACGGACGCCGAGCCTGCGCAAATATGTGAAAAACGGCTATCTGGTTCAGGCGAATACGGCCAGCGACTTGGCAGACAAATTGACTGTGCCTGCCGCCGCGCTGGCAAAGACCATCAAGCGTTTCAATCATTTCGCCAAGACCGGTCGGGATGAGGATTTTGGCCGCGGCGAAACGATTTACGATCGCAGCAATGGGGACGGCGCGCATGGGCCGAACCCATGCCTTGGCGAAATCGGTCTCGGGCGGTTCTACGCCGTCAGGCTGTACCCGACGCCGCTGGGCACCAGCCGTGGCCTTTCCGCCGACCCGCAAGCGCGGGTTTTGAATGCCGATGGCCAGCCCATACCGGGGCTATATGTCTGCGGCAACGACATGCAGTCGGCGTTTGGCGGCGAGTATCCGGGCGCGGGCGGGCAGCTTGGTCAGGCGATGACATTCGGATGGATTGCCGCACGCCACGCGGCGGGTCTTTAGCAAAATAAACGAGAGCAAAGAGAGGGATGGCCACAATGGCGAAACAAAAGGGCGGCGAGATCATCGCAGAGACACTGGTCAAGGAAGGTATTGACCATGTGTTTGGCATTTGCGGGCATGGCACGGTTGGCCTGCTTGATTGCCTGTATGAGGTGCGCGACGAGGTGCGGATGGTGTCACCGCGACACGAACAAACCGCCGTGCACATGGCCGATGGGTTTTTTCGGGTGTCGCATAAGCCTGCGGCGACATTAACCTCGACCGGGCCGGGATCTGCCAACCAGATCATGGCGCTTGCGGTGGCGCAGACCGATAGCTCTGCCATCTTTTCGATGACAGCCAACGTGCCGACGTCGCAGTTCAATCGGGGACCATTCCAAGAGTTGAACCTGCATGGCCAGGCTGATTTTAACAATGTTATCAAGCCGGTGGTCAAACGCAGCTTTCAACCCAGCCGGGTAGAGATGTTGCCGCTGGCGATGCGTCAAGCCGCCCAGGAAATGACAACGGGGCGCCCGGGGCCGGTGAACCTTGATATCCCCTATAACCTGTTTCAGGAAGAAGCAGAGGTTACGTCGGAACCCGCTGGCAGCGCCTTTGGTCAACGTCGCAGCGGTGCCAGCGCCGAGGATATCGGCAAGGTCGTCGATTGGCTGCTGGCGGCAGAGCGTCCTGTGATCTTTATCGGCCACGGCATTGCCCTGTCCGAAGCCGGGGCAGAGCTGACGGCCTTGGCGAAACGCCTCGCAATCCCGGTGATCAGTTCGCCCAACGGCATGGGCTCTATTGATATGATCGATCCGCTTTCACTGGGGTTCATCGGGCGCAACGGGGCCTATCAGGCCAATCAGGCGGGGCGTCACGCCGACATCGTTCTGGCGATTGGCGGGCGGTTTGATGACCGTTCGGCCTCGTCCTGGAAACCGGGGTATTCCTGGAACTTTCCGCATACCAAACTGGTGCAAGTCGATGTCGACCACGGCGAGATTGGGCGCAACTATCGCCCAGACCTTGGCATTCTGGCCGACGCCAAGGCGTTTTTGCTGCAGGTACTGGCGGAACTGGAACAGCGTGATATCGGCGGCGAGGACCGGCTGGTGGGATGGCATGCGGACATCGCCGGGTGGCGCAAAGAGTGGGAGGCGTTCATCAGCCCGAACTTGGGTCAACACGTCTCGCCGATTTCGCCTTACCGGATTGTCGAAGACTGCCAGAAAGTTCTGCCAGAAGATGCGATTATCTCGCTGGATAGTGGTGTGCATCACAACTGGTACATGCAGTTCTGGAAGGCGCGCCGCCCGCAAAGCATGCTGAACACCTGGGGCTATTCCGGCATGGGTTTCGGGCCAAGTTCGATCATGGGGGCCAAGCTGGCGGCACCTGACAAGGTCTGCGTTTCAATCTGCGGCGATGGCGGTTTCACCATGGTGCCGCATGTGCTGTGCACCGCAGTTGAATACAATATCCCGGTGGTTTGGGTGGTCTGGAACAACTTTACCTGGGGGGCAATCCGCGACCTGCAATACGCCTATTTCGACGGGCGTGAATACGGCACTGCCTTTTACGAGGGGGATAACAAAACGCCCTATAACCCCGATTTCGCGGCTTGGGCGCGGGCGGCGGGAGTTGCCGGTTTCAATGTCACCCGCTCGCAGGATTTTGCAGGCGTGCTGGAACAAGCGGTAAAGCTGAACAAACCCGCGCTGATCGACGTGCATGTCGACGCAGAGGTCCGCCCGCCCGCCACCGGATCCTGGGAATTGCCGCCGCTGCAACCCAAAGAACCAGCCTTTGGCGGCCCGTGGCAGCCCTAATCCAACGTACGCACAAATCCGCAAAGGAACACGACCATGTCCGACACCTATAAATCCAGCATCCGCAACATTGCCGAAGAACCCTGGCAGCAATTTCCGGGTCATTTCGGTTCTGCGTTGTCAAAGGCGCTGGTACATCCCGACACCACAGGGTCGCGCCTTGTTGACTACCGAATCTCGACCTATCAGCCGATGGGCTACGTCGAGCGCCACGTCCATAAGGTACAGGAACAGGTTTACCACGTCCTTGCTGGCGAGGGGCTGATGGAGATCGACGGCGAAACCCATGTTGTGCGCAAAAACGATGTGATTTTCATCACGCCGGGCACGTGGCATTCGATCCAGAATACGGGCCTTGGGGATTTGACCTTTATCGTCGTGACCACGCCGGTGACGGACGAATAATCGCCTAGTCGTGCGACGAGACTGGGGCGGGTTCAAACCCGCTCCACTCTGGGTCTTGAACCAAGTCTTTAATGGCTTCCTTCAGCTCTCCGGCGACAACGGTTGCCGCCGGGGTCAAGGACTCGGATGGAAGCGAATATAGAAAGTTGCTGCGGCGCAATTGCGCGTCGGAAAACGGCAAACAACGCCAGCGCCGCCCCTTGGCGGCCTCTTGCATGATCGCCCCCATCGGCTTGATCGTCGCGCCGATCCCCTCGTGCACACAGTTCATCACCAGAGAGAGAGAGTCGATTTCGGCAACGACATTCATGTTCAACGCGCGGCTTTCGAATTCCACCGAAATGCGTTTTCGCAACCCGTGGCTGCTTGTGGGCACGATCAAGGGCAGGCCTGCGACCTCGGCCATGGTCACGGATGTTCTGTTGGCTGGCAAAAAGTCGCTGTCTTCCTTGAGGAACAGGAATAATTCCTCGACCAGTATGGGTTCGATTGTCAGGTTCTCTGACAGATTTCCCGCGAACAACACGGCAAGATCAAGCTGGTTTTGCTGAATAAGCTGGTCGATATGGCCGCTCATTGCCTCTACCACGTTGATCAGAATGCCGGGATACCGTTCGCGCACGCGTTTGATCAACGGCAGGCCGATGGCGGCGACGGTGGTGGCCGGAAGGCCGACAGAAACCATGCCGATGACTTCGGGCGTTTCGGCCTGCGCGATAGACAGCGCCTGATCAAACTGGCGCAAGATCAGATGGGCGTGATGATACAGGGCCAATCCGTTCTTTGTGGGTGAAACCCCCTTGGATGAGCGGATCAATAATGGCTTGCCGACATCCTCTTCCAGCTTGGCAATTTGCTGGCTAAGTGCCGGTTGTGCAACGTAAAGATGCTTGGCCGCCTTGGACAGGCTGCCCAGTTCGACGATTTTCACAAATGATCGTAGCTGTCGGATATCCATGCTGCTTTGATGACATGGATTCAGGGCATAAGTCCATCTTATACCGGGTCTCAAAAAACGGTATTATTTGTCGGCCGCACAACTCTCTAACATCTGATTCAAGGTTGATCTGGTTCGGGCACGGGCCGTTTTGCGCCTGTCGTGATGACAGGTCTGCGCCGCTGCCCGGCTGACCAATCCGAAACCGAAAGGGAGGAAACGTAATGACAAAGAATGGCACAACAGTGAACGGTCCCGCACGAGTGATCGGCCGACGTACCGCTTTGAAAATGGGTGTGGGCTTTGCCGCCGCTTCGACACTTGGTATGCCCGCAATTGTGCGGGCGCAATCCGGGCCGATCCGGATCGGCAACCTGACCCCGATGACTGGATTTTTGGGAACCTTGGGGGTCTATGCCTCTAAGGGCGCGCAGTTGGCCGCCGAAGAAATCAACGCGGCGGGGGGCATTAATGGCCGGATGCTGGAAGTTCTGAGCGAGGATTCGATCAACCCGGAAAACGGTGCCACAAAGGCCCAGCGGATGCTGGAGCGTGACGGCGTCGATTTCCTGCTGGGCGAGATCAGCTCTGCCACGGCGCTGGCGATATCCGAAGTCGCCGAACGTAATGAAAAGCTGTTTGTCGCGGTTGGGCCGCGCTCTGACATCCTGCGGGGCGGACGGTGTTCGAAATATATGTTCTGCACCGATATTCCGAATACGGTGATGGTGAATGCCGTCGGTACGGCGATCAAAAACCAAGGTTTGGTCGATGGTAAAAAATTCTTCTCGCTGACGGCGGATTATGTTTTTGGGCATGACCTGTTGAAGGCCGCGAAAAGCTTTTTTGATGCCAACAATGCCGAACTGATCGGGGACGAGCTGGTTGCGACCGACGTAACTGATTTCAGCGCGTTCATCCTAAAGATCCGTCAGGCCAAGCCGGACGTTCTGGCGCTAAACCTTGCCGGAAATCAGGTGACCAACTTCGTCAAGCAATACGCTGAATTTGGCTCTCCGTTCCCGATGATCGGCTTTAACCTGAACACGGCGGATGCCTGGGCTGCCGGTGTCGGCAACCTGTCTGGCACCTGGCCGACGCCGTGGTTGCACACGGTCGATACCCCCGGCACCAAGGCCTATGTCGATGCCTATCGTGCCAAACATGGTCAGACGCCCGAAAACCATTCCTGGGTGTCTTATAACGCGGTCAAGATTGCCGCGCAGGCCATTGAAGAAACCGGCACGGCAGAAACGCCAGCCCTGATTGAGTATCTGGAATCAGGGGCCGAGTTTGACATCATGAAGCACCGCAAGGCGTACTTCCGGGCAGAGGATCACCAGTTGATCCAAGAGGCCTATTCGTTCTCAGTCAAGCCCGAGGGCACATATGATGACGTGCTGGACATGCTTGATCTTGGACCGGCTGTGCCGGGCGAGGGCGAGGCACTAGAGGGGATATTCCCATCAGTCGAAGCGGGCGGTTGCATGTTGTGACCCTGCCCTAGGCACAAACCTAACGGTGCGGCCCCCAAGGGCTGCACCACCCCCTACAGGGAATGAAGATGGAAATCGTGTTCTTGCTGGAACAGGTCGTCAACGGCCTGGTTCTGGGTGGCTATTATCTATTGATCGCGCTTGGCCTTTCGCTGATTTTCAGCGTTGGTGGGATCGTGAATCTATCCCATGGCGCGTTCTATGCGCTGGGAGCCTATGTCTTTGTCGAATTGGTGAAATGGGTCGGGTTCGGGCCGGCAATTTTCGTCTCGCCAATTATCGTGGCCTTTCTGGGCATCGCGTTTGAACGGTTCATCTTGCGTAGGTTCTACCGTGAAGATCCGATCCTTAGCCTGCTGGTGACGTTTGGGTTGGCGATGGTCGCCGAACAGTCGATCCGCATGATCTGGGGCGCGGCACCTTTGCCTGCCTCATTGCCCTCGGCGGTGCGCGGGCCTGTGATGCTGGGCGATTTCTTATTCTCAAAGTATCGCCTGTTGATGCTGTTGGTGGTGATCGCCGTTTTGGCCGCGCTTTGGAGCTTGCTGAACAAGACCTCGTTCGGGCGCGTTGTGCGGGCGGGCATTCAAAACCCTGACATGGTCGCGGCCCTTGGGATCAAACTGCAGCCTTATATGACCACGGTGGTGATGCTGGGCGTCGGGTTGGCGGCCCTGGGCGGGGCCTTGTTTGCCCCAATCACCACGGTGCATCCGGCCATGGGGGCCGAGATTATCACCATCGCCTTTGTCGTCGTCATCATCGGTGGCCTTGGCAGCTTTTGGGGCGTCGTCGCGGCGGCCTTGCTGGTGGGTGTCACGCGCGGTGTGACGGTGCATTTCCTGCCCGCCGCATCAGAGGCGTCGATGTACGTGCTGATGTTCCTTGTCCTGCTGCTGCGCCCGCGTGGCCTGCTGGGCGAGTCCATTGAGAAATTCGAGCGGTAATACCAAGATGAAAATGAAAACACGTACCCTGTTGATCGCTTTGGTCGCGCTGGCGCTATTGCCGGCTTTGATGTCGGTGCTTGGGCTGACGATCAGCACGGCCACGATGATCGTTGTGTTGACTATGGCTGCGCTGGGTCTGAACATGATGATGGGCTATACCGGGCTGGTGTCCTTCGGGCACGGTGCCTGGTTTGGCATCGGGGCCTATGCCGCCGCCCTTTCGCAGCGCCACTGGTTTGAGGGGCAGTTGGTTCTGCCGCTGATATTTGGCGTTCTGTTTGTCGGCGTGCTCTCGGCGCTTGTCGGTTTGTTAATGCTGCGCCGACGTGGGGTGTATTTCGCGTTGATGACGCTGGCGCTTTCGGCACTGACCTATTCGGTTGCCTTCCGCTGGACGGCTGTGACCGGCGGCGAGGATGGCCTTGGCGGGTTGGAACGCGGCAGCATCGGCCCGGTTTCACTTGACGACAACCTGTCTTACTACATTCTTGTTGCCGTTATCGGCTTTGGGGTGCTGTATTTCCTGCATCGGGTCACCCGCTCGCCCTTTGGGCATACGTTGGTGGCGATCCGGGAAAACCAGTTGCGCGCGACGTTTCAGGGCTATTCCGTGCAACGCTATAAACTGGGTGTTTTTGTGCTATCGTCGATGGTCACCGCGCTGGCGGGCGGACTGTCGGGGTTTCAGCACTATATCGTCACGGCGGAATCCACCTCGATAGAGTTTTCCGGCGAATTGATGGCGATGGTGGTGATCGGCGGGATGCATGGAAATATCCTGGGCCCAGCCATTGGCGTTGTGTTCTACGTCATCTTTCGGGAGTTGTTTTCGACCTGGACCACCAATTGGCTATTTTGGTTCGGGCTGATTTTCGTGGCGTTCGTGATGTATTCGCCCGGTGGTCTGGTCGGCATCTGGGATAAGCTGCGCCGCCGCTGGAACCCGCCCCCTGCGGAAACCGCCGCGATGAGCCGTCGTAAGATCTATGAAGGTCTAAGCCTGCCCGAAACACTGCGGCCTGCGCCGGTGTCCGGTCAGGTTCTGGATGTCAGCAATGTCTCAAAGAACTTCGGTGGCATCCAGGCGGTCAAGGGCGCGGGGCTGGTTGTCGAACCCGGAACCATTCATGCGCTGATTGGGCCGAATGGGGCGGGCAAGACGACATTGTTCAATCTGGTCTCTGGCCACTTTAAGCCCACGACAGGCAAGATCCGCCTGCTGGGCAAAGAAATTCAGGGCCTTACGCCGGATCAAATCTGCCTTGCCGGGCTGTCACGCTCTTTCCAGATCACCAGTCTGTTTGAGGGGCTGAGCATCGAAGAAAATCTGCGTCTATCGGCACAAGCCAAACACGCGGGCAAATACAATTTCTGGCGCGATGCCGACAGCTTTGATGACATCAACGCCGATACGGCGGCCTTGATCAAATTTCTTGGACTGGAAGGCGTCGAGGATATCAAGGGCGGTGACCTGTCTTATGGCGGGCAACGGCTGGTTGATCTGGGGATCGCGCTGGCGTCAAAACCGCAGGTTCTGCTGCTGGATGAGCCGCTTGCGGGTCTGTCTGCCGCCGAACGGGAACGGGTCGGACGCCTGGTCACCACCATGGCTGAAAACATTCCGGTCCTGATTGTCGAACATGACGTCGACCGTATCCTGAATTTCTCGCAAACCGTGACGGTGATGAATGAGGGCGAGGTGCTGGTCACTGATGTGCCCGAAAACATTCGCACCAACGCACGGGTTCAGGAAATCTACACCGGCACGGGCACGCCTGACGTGATTGGGCGGCATGAACATAACGCTGCCGAGGCCGAGGTCTTGCTAAGCGTGCGTGATCTGAACAGCTTTTACGGCAAAAGCCACATCCTGCATGACGCCACGCTGGATATTCGCAAGGGAGAGATCGTCGCCCTGCTGGGCCGTAACGGGGCTGGAAAGTCCACGTTTCTGAAAACGCTGGCCGGGCTGGTAAAGGCGCAAAGCGGGGCTATCGACTTTGAGGGGCAGAACCTTGTCGGGCTGGCCGCACCGGATATCGCAAGGCTGGGTATCGGATATGTGCCGCAGGGACGCGGGCTGTTTTCGGGGATGTCCGTGCGCGAAAACCTTGCCCTTGGGCGGCTGGCGCGCAGCACCGATGGCAGCAAAGGCGTTGTCTGGAGCGAGGAGCGCATCTTTGAGATGTTTCCGCGCCTAAAGGAACGCATTAACTCGCAGGCGGATTTTCTGTCGGGTGGGGAACAACAAATGCTGGCCGTGGCGCGGGCTTTGTCGGGCGATGTGCGTCTGCTGCTGCTGGACGAGCCGTTCGAAGGGCTGGCACCCGCCGTCATCGAAGAGCTGTTCCGCGTCTTTGACAAGCTTCGCCAGGAAATCCCGATCCTGATTGTCGAACATAACCTCGACCTTGTGCTGGCGCTTTCGGACCGTGTCTTTGCTCTTGAAAACGGCGCGGTGTTTCATGAGGGCAAGGCCGCCGCGCTTCTGCATGACCTCGATTACCGCAAACAAATCCTCTGGCTGTGACCGATTTGGAAAGGATGACAAAGTGAACATTACATCGACCAAAGATGATCAGACCAGCCGGATAGACTCCTGCGCGTTGCTGATAGACGGGGCATGGGAAACCGGCGCTGGTGATCCGGCAATGGTACTGGATAAATACACGCAACAGGTTGTTGCCAAGGCCAACGCGGCCAGTGACAGCCAGATTGGCCGCATGATCACCGCCGCCAACAAAGCCTTTCGCAAGGGCGCGCCGGTCGCCTATGAACGCGGCGCAATCCTTGACCGTGCCGCCAATCTGGTGGCCCGCGACACCGAGGATTTCATCCGCGTCATTCAGGCCGAGGCGGGGTTCACCCGCAGTGACGCCATGGCAGAGGTCAATCGCTGTATGCAAACCCTGCGCCTATCCGCAGACGAGGCGCGCCGCCTTGCCGGTGAAATGGTCCCGATGGAGGGTGCGCCGGGGCAATCGCGCCGCCTTGCGTTCACCTTGCGGGTTCCTTTGGGGGTCGTGTTGTGTGTCACGCCGTTCAACTCGCCGCTTAACACCGTGACGCATAAGGTGGCCCCCGCTTTTGCCGCCGGAAACAGCGTTGTCGTAAAGCCGTCCAGCAGTACGCCGATGACGACCTGCAGGCTGGCCGAAACGCTTGTCGAGGCGGGGCTGCCGCATGGGTTCTTGTCGGTTCTGCACGGCGGCGGTGCTGTGGTGCAGCACGCGATTTCGGACCAACGCGTGCGCTTCATCGCCTTCACCGGCTCGACAGAGGTCGGCAGGCTGATCCAGTCTGCCGCCGACTTGCGCCGCACCCAGATGGAGCTGGGTTCTATCGCGTTCACCATCCTGAACGACGACGCGGATCTCGATTTGGCGTTGCCCAAGATTGTTGGCGCTGGTTACCGCAAGGCTGGTCAAGTCTGCACATCGGTTCAAATGTTGCTGGTGCATGCGTCCCTGGTGGATACCGTGAAGGAGCGCATGAAAGACCTTGTCAGCGCCGTCAAATATGGCGATCCGCGCGTCGAAGGCACAGTCACCGGCCCGCTGATCACCGAGGGGGATGCGATCCGTGTGGAAACCTGGATAGATGAGGCCATCGGGCAGGGGGCCACATGTCTTGTCGGTGGCCCACGGCAGGGCCCGGTCGTGCCACCCACCTTGCTGTGCGACGTGACCACAGAAATGAAAGTTGCCAGCCAGGAAATCTTTGGCCCGGTCATTTGCATTGTGCCATTCGACACACTGGAAGACGCAATAGATCAAGTAAACGCGACGCCATTCGGTCTGGCGTCGGGTATCTTTACCAATCGTCTTTCCGAGGCTTTTGAGGTGGTGCGCCAGCTTGAAGTGGGCGGCGTGCATATCAATGAAACCTCCAGCTCGCGCGTTGATCTGATGCCTTATGGCGGCTCTAAGGATAGCGGTTTCGGGCGCGAGGGGCCGCAATATTCCATCCGGGAAATGACAGAAGAACGCATCGTTTCCATTTCGACCTGACGCCGCCTTTGGCAACACATGAAATCACACAGTTAGAAAGACCTGATATGACCAGAAAAATCGCAATCGTTTTTGGGGGATCGCGCGGCATTGGTGCGGCGATCGTGGAACAACTGGCAAATGAAGGCCACGATGTGGCGCTGACCTATGTCAGCCGGGCCCCTGATAGTCTTCCAGAGGTCAGCGGCGCAAAGATCGCGGCCTATCAGGCCGACATTCGCAGTTCCGAAGAGGTGGCTGCTGTGTTTTCCAATGTGGCCGCCGATTTCGGTAGGGCACCGGATGTCGTTGTCGCCAATGCCGGAATAAACGTGCCGCCGGGCCCCATCGCCCAGTTCAGCGCCGAAAGCTTTCGGGATCTGGTCGAGGTTAACATCGTCGGGGCCTTCAACATCCTGCAACACGCGGCGCGAAACGTGGCCGACAACGGGGCCATTGTCGGGCTTACAACCTCGCTGGTGCGCCTGGCGGTTCCCGGCGTCGGGGCCTATAGCGCGACGAAAGCCGCGTTTGAGTGTCTGCTGCGCTCGATGCAAAAAGAGCTGGCAGGGCGGGGCGTTCGCGTCAACGGCGTGGCCCCCGGCCCAGTCGACACCGACCTGTTCCGCGCCGGGAAAGACGAGGCCGCCGTGCAGCGTTCTGCGGGGATGAGTCCGTTCAACCGTGTTGGCGAACCGAAAGAAGTCGCGAATGTCGTTGCCTTCCTTGCGTCAGACAAGGCATCTTGGATCGCTGGGCAGATTGTGCAACCCAACGGTGGGTTGGTCTAATTTGATCTCGGCGGATCAGGCGTGGGCCATACTGGCATAGTGTATTCCAGTGCGGAAACTGGTTGCCTCACTCGCAGTAGGCTTTCAGGATTGTCTTGGGCGGTCTCGACACGTTGCTACAATCAGACTGGCGGGAGCGGTACTGGCAAAAGTAAAACCCCGCCAAAGACTTTGTGTCGCCATGAAGGGATGTGAGGATCATTCCTCACGGCCTTTTTGGTTGAAATATTGATGCGTTCCATGACCACCACATTGGTCGCAAAAACCATGCTGCCGTAATGGTTGAACGCAATCAGATCGATGACATCGCCTTCGCTAGAAACGTAGAATTGATCGGAGCCCACCATCATACCTCGCAATGCGCATCGTAAAATCTTGCCGCAGCGGAATGCCGCGTTTTGCAAACACCTGCTGACCCTCGGTAATGGCCTCGACCACCCACAGACCAAGAACGCGTCCCGCACCTGTGACCAGGGGTAGTGGGATCCCGATCGACGCCTGGGTGCGCATTCGGTCGATCTGCTTCAGGCCGCCCCGGAAATGGGGATAGATTACCCCCTCGATCTCGATCGTTTCTGGTCCATAGCCCGTGAACTGTATGGCGTCATTTGAGCCAACACGCGGCTGACGCGCCCAGCGATACTCAGTCGAGCGGTTGAGACGCTGGTAGGCTGCATTGTCCAAAGAGAACTGCAGAAACCCGAGCTGCAACATGACCTCGGCCATTTCTATCTCCCGAATGGACCGGACGTCGGCGCGCGATCAAAGAGCGCTCCGCCCGCGGCCTGCCGTTTTTGCCGCTCAAGCATCTGAAACAGCTCGTTTGCAGAGGCGCTGGCGGCGTTGATGTGGTTCGTGATGTGTTGGGTTGCACCCTTCGCGGGCCCATCCGCGCCCTGTGTCGCACCGGCCATCGCCTGCTGCGGCATTACCCCGCCCAAGATGGCCTCAAGACGAGCCGACAGACCGGACAGGGCCTGTGTCGCGTCCTGCGGGCCACCGTCCATGCCTTGCAGCGATCGTTGCACCCGTGTGAGCGACGTACCGGCTATA
>Ga0315339_1001091_pt1 | contig 26283 bp, 21 predicted proteins | sample ASW17metaG_FD_204514 | JGI IMG/M metagenome (GOLD analysis project Ga0315339, IMG submission 204514) | Ammonia-oxidizing marine archaeal communities from Pacific Ocean, United States - ASW #17 | ecosystem: Environmental > Aquatic > Marine > Oceanic | place: USA: California | collected 2016-12-05 | reverse complement strand
ACTCAAAATATAGCTGGTTAAAGGGAAATAAAGACCATTGCGCATCTTAATTTTAGATACTGTGTATGACGGCTACGTGCAATGGCTGTACGGAAGTGATCCAGATCTTTTAAATAAGCCATATGCGGAGCAACACGATGCTACCATCAAGGGTGGTTTCCATACTGCCGCTGTATGGGCAGAGCCACTCCGTCAATTAGGACACGACGTCATAGATATTTGGGGAAACCATGCCCCCCTACAAATTCGCTGGTGTCAAGAAAATAGCCACGAAGAGATCTTAAGAATGAACGCCAATTCATTTCAAATTGCTGGAATGACACTATCTTCAAGTAATCCAAACCCTTGGTATGAATCAATTATTGAGAAACAAATTGAGGCATACTGTCCCGACATAATTTGGATTGCAAATGTGAATACATTTGCAACTCCGTTTTTAGAAAAAGTAAAAACACTTTATCGCATGGCAATAGGTGAAATCACCTCTGCCATACCAAATGTAGATCTTAGTGGGTTTGACTTTATGATATCTGGTGCAATGTCTCTCGTGGAAGAACTTCGATCCAAAGATATAACAGCTGAACTTCTACTCCATGGGTTCCGTGATAATATCCTGGGCAAACTTTCCCCAGCGAATAAAGAGCATGGCTTAGTCTTCGTCGGTCAATTATTTGATGGTAGGGTGGAATTGATTGAGGCCCTCGGTCGCAATGTTGGCATTGAAGTCTGGGCAAATTCCCCATGGAGGGAAGAACAACTGCCGTCTATGGGCATAGAAGTTCACTCACCCGTCTTCGGTGTACCTATGTACCAAATCCTACGTAACTCCAAAATAATTTTGAACAAGCATATACATGCAGTAAAGAATTTTGCTTCAAACCAACGGCTATTTGAAGTTACGGGTGTCGGCTCAATGATACTTACTGATGCAGCAATTAATCTAGAAGAGTTATTCAAGCCCGGCGAGGAAATCGTTGCATATCGCGACATAGATGAATGTGTAACCCTAGCCAAACAATATCTAAATGACGATAAGAAGCGAGAGTCAATTGCTAAAGCCGGTTGCCGTCGCACCCTTCGTGACCACACTGTAGGCCAGAGAGCACTTGATATTAAAGCCATCATAGACCAACATTGCTCCTTCATTTTACCTTAAACATTCTCCAATTCATCAGTAACTACCTGAACTAAGGATTGCTTCAGCAAAGATGAAATCAGTTTTGGTATCTACATCAATAGACGAAATTCTATCCATAATATAGGGTTGTGGCCCTTGATATAAAGTCTTAAGTCGTGGATCCATTAGATCTTTGATATATCTCACATATATCGCTCCGTTGGGGTGGTAAGCACTAGGCAGATCCTGACATCGTGTGTTACCTGAGTTTAACGCACTGGGATCAATAACCGGTGACTGTAGAGTAGATTAGAACAGTGAATGTGCTGGAAATAGAAAATCCCCATGCTTCACTTTCTGACTAGGTCTGAGAGTATCAACAGGCGGTGTCTTGCCGTAACGATTATTGATTTCCTCACTGTGATTTTCACGATCTTGTTCGCATAATCAGATTTAAGCAACTTCATAAATTCATTCAACTCGGCAGTCTTCACGGTGAATTGGTAAGTAGTTTTATTCTTCTTGTCGGTATTTATAATTTCTTCGCTATATATATCGTTGAGATTTTATCTAAACGTCCTTGATACAGCGTTACCAGCAGAATTTTCACGAAACCAGTCTATTGTCATGGCTAAGCCTTCGTACAGCGGTACTTTTGGTTGCCAGTTTGTTTGAGAAGCGATTAAAGAATTGTCCGAACATAAACGCATAACTTCGCCCTCTTTTGGTCGAATAAGATGGCTTTTAGTTTGGATTTGTAATTTCTTCCCAATAATCGAGGAAATCTTATCAACTAGAGATCCTATAGAAATATCTTGGCCAAATCCGAGGTTGAAAATTTGGCCATCGAGACCACTTGAATTGGCGGCAGTAATTAGTCCTTCCACTGTATCGGAAATATAAGTGAAATCCCTACTTGGCTCTAGTGCTCCGAGTTCAATTTTTTCTCCAGCAAGAGATTGGGAAATTATAGCAGGGATAACAGCCCGGGTTGATTGTCTTGGTCCAAACGTATTGAATGGTCTGACGATTACACTTGATAAATTAAAAGATGCATAAAAGCTTTCTACCAATTTTTCGGCGGCAATCTTAGTTGCGGCGTAGGGCGATTGTGCATTTAGTCGATGGCTCTCAGAGATTTTTGAGGTTTGGGCTGTCCCGTAGACTTCACTCGTAGAGGCGTACAATACTTTTTCCATAGTAAGCTTATGGGCGGCCAAGAGAACATTGAGAGTCCCATAATAATTTGTGTCTACGGTTTCTCTGATACCAATGTATGAGTGAGGAATACTAATTTGGGAGGCCAGATGAAAGCACAGATCCATTCCAGTTAATACATTTTCTACGAATTCTTGATCGCGGATATCCCCGCGGACAATTTCAATGTCTTTTAAAATCTTTTTGGGTAAATTACTGAGTAAGCCAATGCTTCCAGAAGAAGTGTAGCGAACAAAAGCTTTGACGCTGCGTGCGCGTTCCAAAAGTGCTTCAGTAAGATGACTTCCAATAAACCCCCCAGCCCCAGTAACGATGATGTTTTTGTTTGTTAAATTCATCGAAAGGGTTTTACCATGTTGTTCCCCTTGCATCCATAGCCGAGGACTGGTTTGTTAATATGTCTTTAGATTATAACACTCTTATAAAACATGGTTTTTTGACACCTTCATTTTCACAAGAAGGTGAGGATAAAATACTCGATCGTTTGTTTTCAAATAAAAACCAAGGTTTTTACGTTGATATCGGCGCACATCATCCCTTTCGATTTTCCAATACTCAACTTTTTTATTTGAAAGGATGGCGGGGTATCAACGTCGATGCGACGTACGGTAGTATGCAGTTATTTAAGGACCTTAGGCCGGAAGATATTAACATTGAATGTTGCATAACATCCGACGCCCGTGAAGTTCAACTAGATGTATATAATGAACCTGCTTTGAACAGTATTATTTTAGGGCGGAGGGCTGAGATGCCAAATGAATTTTACGTAACCGAGCAGGTCACGATGGAATCTCGAAGATTAGAAGATATTCTTGATGAGCACTTGCCTTCTGGAGTAGAGATCAATTTTATGAATATTGATGTCGAGGGGGCAGATCTTGAAGTAATGCATTCTAGCAATTGGGCAAAATACCGTCCGCGTGTCTTAGTGGTAGAAGATGGTAGATTTGAAATATCCAATCCTAATGCGAGTAAGTTGTTCTCCTTTTGTCAGGAGGTGGGTTATAAGATTTATGCTAAACTTGTAAATTCACTGATTTTTTTGGAAGAGGGTTTCCTAATTCATTAATGTGATATTTCTGCCCAATTTAGAATTACTTTGATAATATACTCTTGTTTTTCTTTTGTGAGGTTAGTTGAGCTGGGTAAAGGCATCAGTCGCTGCCAGATATGATCAGACACATCTGTCTTTGTTTTTATAGCATTTTGGTACGGTTTTTGTAGATGCAGGGGTTTCCAAAACAAATGCGCTTCTATAAATGCGTTGTTGAGGTGTGAACGGAGAGAATTAGCAAGTTCTAGTGTCGACAGGGTGAAAGCACTGATCCAATGTGAACTTTTACAGTATGAATTATGTTTAACAGGTGTCAATGATACGACATCCTTTAGTCCTGTTTCATAATTCCTTTTTATTCTTTCTTTTGTTTTTAGAAATTCCGGTAGTAATTCTAACTGTGCACATCCTACTGCGGCGTGTAGATTACTCATGCTATAATTAAAGGCGACGCGATCATGATTATAACTCCCCTCTATTTTTGCCGTTCCGGAAATTTTGCGTACAAAATCTAATAGGTCCAAATTATCACTGATGACGGCTCCACCTCCTCCCGTGGTAATGACTTTGTTGCCGTTAAATGAGAGTGAAGTCATCGATGCCCCAGTTTTAGACAAGGGCTTATCATTAAACTTTGTGCCCAACGCTGCAGCTCCATCAACTATCAAGGACAAGTTAAATTCTTCAGCTATATCCGCCAGTAAATCCATTCGAGGAGTAGCACCTAAGGTATGAACTGGCATAATTGCGGATACAGTACGACCAGATTCTGAATGGATACAAATGCCATTCTCGAGGTTAGTTTCACTCTCCAGTGTCTTTTTTAGCAGATTGTGGTCAAGTGTCAGGTCATCAGCAACTATATCCATAAGCCAAGGCTCAGAGAAACACTGGCGTATAGAATTTGCTGTTCCGATGAATGTATAGGTTGGAATTATTACCAAGTCGTTTGGTTTTACACCAGCAGTTAATAGCATAACGTGTAAAGCAGCGGTCCCACTAGAAACCGCTACGGCACCGGCAGAGCACATTATATTTGAAAGTTCCTTTTCGAAGCGCAAAACGAACGGCCCTATTGAGGAAACATAACCAGAAGAAATACATTGCTGAAGGTAGACACTTTCGTTGCCTGAAAATTGTGGTTCTACCAGTGGTATTTTTAAATTTGGACCATCGACCGAGGTAATCATTTGTCGTTTATATCTAATGTTTCGCTATTGTCCGTCAGTAGAGATCATCTTTTTCACTAATATGTCAGGCACGTTTCAAGACAGGAGTTAGGAGCATTTCCACTCCGTAAATCTTTGCGAAATTTTCTGTATTTTGGACTATCCCATACTTCCATAAAAGACTGTTCAAAAATGTTACCAAAATCGGTAATACCATTATGATCATTGCAGCAGGCAACAACCTGACCATCCAGAAGGATAGTGAGTACTTTGTATCCGTTTTCGCATTCTGCCATTATTCGCTGGCGATCCTTTGGATTCTTCGCCACATTACGGTGATGTTTTGGGTCGCTTCCCAGCTGGTTGTCACTATCTGTTCGTAAATAAGGAGATCTAAACGAAGGAACAAGATTCAAATCAGCACACAATTCGCGAAAAATTTTCATTTCATGTTGATTGTGTTTGAAGACGATAAATTGAGGGATAATATTGACTGGGAACCCTTGGCGCTGATTGTAAGTTTGGAGCATTAATAAAGAGGATAATGCTTTGTCAACTTTTCCTCCGATCCTATAGGTTTCATAGACCTCCTGAGTAACACCATCAATGGAAATAATTAAATCTGTTAATCCCGAACTAATCAACTCAACTCCGAGGGAAGGTGTTATATTATTCCCGTGGGTACTTATATTTGTCTTGGTAAATTTGGAAGCATATCGAATTATTGAAATTATATCTGAGTTTAACATCGGTTCCCCCCAAATATGTAAATAAAGATATTCACAGTGAGAGGAAATATTATCCATGACATTCTTAAATTTATCGAATGTCCAACGGCCCGTTTTTCGATCTATCATACCGGCTCCAATTGCACAATCTGGGCACTTGAAGTTGCAACCGAGTATCGTTTCTATCTGAAAAATTATTGGATACTTAATGTTTTTTGCTGTCTCTTGTTTCATAATCTTTGTCTTCAATACCTAATTAAAGGTATTTGAAAATTTTTTTCTAGCACCCTCTAAATCTTCAATTTGTCCAATGTCAGCCCAATATTCATGAATAAAAAAAACTGAAGGTGAGTTCCCTTCCTTAATCAACTTTTGGATAATTTCTGTCATATCTGTAGGACCTTCACTCAGGTCGCAAACTGACGGGTCTAACACATATATACCAGCATTAATCAACATTTCCGTTTTGGGTTTCTCGTTCAAACGACTAAGCGTTTGTCCGTCGGTTTCAACAACCCCATAGGGAACGGAATAAGAGAAATTTGTTACGCAAATGGTTAACGGTGACGAATGATTATTGTGGAATTCTAGGAGATTAGTGAAATTTAGCTTAGTTAAGATATCACCATTGATTACCAGAAATGGTTCGGTTGGACGAGGATCAATAATTCCGATAACACCAGCGGTTCCAAGCGGTTTTTCTTCATTAATATAATTGATGTTAACCCCTTGTTCCTCCCCATTACCAAAGTAATCGACAATTAGATTTTTTTTGTAATAAACGCATATATTGATCTGAGTTAGTTTATGTCTTTTAAGATTATTTATAGCTGTCGCAAGAATTGCCTGCCCGCCGACTTCTAGCAAAGGCTTGGGGTAAGAGTTTGTGAGCGGGCGCATTCGTGCTCCGAGACCACCCGCCATTAAGAATACCTGATTGGGAAGAGGTTTTCGTATGCTATCAGCTTGGAATAGCCCTACCACTTTCTTTTGTTTGTCAACTATCGGTAGTGATCGAATCTTATGTTTGATGGATAAAGCATCCATATGCAGATCCGAATCATTTGGCGAACCGACGTAAGGATCTGTGTTCATTATATTCCCTATGGGCTCCGCTAATGTATGTCCACCTAGCAAAGCTCTACGCACATCTCCATCAGTAATAGTACCCAATAGATGGGATGCATTATCAGTGACCAGTATAATACCTTTACTTGTTTCTTCCAACGTTTCCATAGCCGCGGAAACTTTCATGTTTGCAAAAAGACAAGTTTGTTTCCAAGAGTTATCCATAACAACGTTATTAGTAAAAAATTTGGTTAATTTCTAATTGTATTTTGTGGAGCCATAATAATTGGCCTTTTTAATGTATAATAAACTTTTGTTGCTACTCTAGATGGTTTTTTCCTAAGGGAATAGTTAATGTCTCTCGATAAAATATATTTCACTGATTTATTTTTAAGCAATTGGTTCTCGATCAGGTATCGGATAATAAAAATCATGCCCGGCAATGTTTATAACAGGTCCTGCTTGACCTGGATAAACAGTGGCTTTAATTCGTTGAGTGATTTCATTAGGAGACATATCCCGGGTGATTCTTGTTAACATGTTGAGTTGTTTTCTTGTAAATGGGCGACGAGACCACTTTATATTTGAGCTTGGAAGTAACCGCTCCTCTCTTAATATGTGTAAGGTTTCAATGAAAATATCCAACAATATTTCCATGGTTTTAAGTTTAAGTTTTTCTACCGAAATGTCTGCCGAGATAGGGAAAAGCCGCTCTGTCACTATTGGACCTGAATCAACTTTTGCATGCATATGATGGCAGATAGCACCATACGTAGTCGCTTTTTCATATATTGCAAAATTGTAGCACCCTGTCCCCGGATAATTAGAAGGCCCCGGATGAAAGTTGAGCGCCAGTCGCACTAAATTGAGAACTCCCGACGGTATAATCCGTGGGCAAAGAAAAGAGATTAAGGTTGTCTTGGGGGGAGAATTAGCCAGTTCAAGATTAAGCGATTCCTCAACATTTTCTTTAATCCATACAATCTCTTTTCCAAATAACCGGATACTTTCTGAAGCTGCTTGATGGCTCCAAGTGTCATTTTTTGTAATCAGTAGTATTCGATTATTCAAATAATTACGAGCCTTTCTTAATACTTTGATGCTTATATAGTTGATCAAGGCTTTCTCCTGGGCCGATATCAGTTGGACTATATTGGCCAATGACATCCCAATACATTTCTGGAGGTATTGAATTTACAGGTCTCAGTATTGCAATATGTTTGTCTCCGATTTTTTCACCTTTCGAAATTTTACACCTAGCATAAAGACCTTTTCGAACTTGTAGTTTTGTTTTATTTTCACTTTTAGTAGGTTTTTTTACGCTACTTCCGAGCGCAATTTCAGTTCTACGAATACTTTTTACCATTTCTCCAAGGTCTTCAGGAAGAAGAGATGCTAAATGATCAGGGCCTTCAAGGTCCTGGGAAAGGGTAAAGTGTTTTTCGATAACGACTGCACCCATTGCGACAGCTGAGATAGGAGCTTCTATTCCAATTGAGTGATCGGATAAACCGACTGGTAATCTAAACCGTTCTGAAATCGATTTAATATTATTTAGATTTAGATTCTTGACTGGTGTGGGATACTCAGAAGTACATTGTAAAAGTGTCACGGTATCAACCAAAATTTGATATAGACCTTCCCGATTGAGGTCTATATCAAAAGCAGATACGTTTTTTGGTGGTTTATCATAAAGTTTACCGTATGCAATATATTTTAGAGCACGCTCAATTTCACACATATAGCTCATACCCGTGGACATCAGAATCGGAAGACCACTTTGTCCAGCTGCAACGAGCAATGGGGCATTATTGAGCTCCCCAGAAGGTATTTTTATACGTTCAATACTCAAAGAATTAATGACAAACTCTAGCGATTGACAATCAAAAGCAGTACTCAGAAACGAAATTTGATGTTTGGCGGCATACGCTCTCAATGTCTTGAAGGTTGCATAGGGTAGTTCAAGAGATTGCAACATTTCAAACTGATTTATTGTATGTTTATCATTTTTAGGAGCGGTAATTGAATTTTTCTGATACTCAACTAGTTCAGCTTTAGTTGAAGCTAATTCTTTGGCTTTAAAGGTTTGAAATTTTACTGCGTTCGCTCCAGATCGGGCGGCGGCCTCAATTAATTTTTTTGCTTGTTCGAGTGAGCCATTGTGATTGACACCGGCTTCAGCAATTATAAAAACACTCATCTTTCCATAGCCCTGATTACATCCCTAAACAAAAAATTGTCATTTATAGATCAAGTAATCTTCAAATTGCTTTGGGCTGCGTAGTTCATCTTCTGAGATTTTCTTTAGTATATCAACGATTTTGTCCTTTGCTCCCTTTCCACCATATGCTGCGTCTGATGATTTTAAGGTGTCAGTGAAATTAGAAGAAAGGATCCGTTTTATCGCGCTCTCAATTTCATCTTTCTCTGGAGCACAATCAATCACACTTGGAGAACTTGGGCGACCACGCTGGCGGTCACCAATATTGATTGTAGGAATGGGAATAGCCGGCGCTTCTATCAATCCGCTAGAAGAATTTCCGATAAGAAAACAACAGTGGTTCATGGCACTGATATATCGAATGTGTCCCAACGACTCTACATAGGTAATTTGTTTTGAAAAACGAGTGGCATAGTTATTAAATACGTCCGCAAGTATCTCCCGTCCGGGATCTGAATTGACGCCAGTTAAGAGAAGGTGAATGTTGTGCTCAACAACACTTTCGAGCATAGCCCTCGCTGCAGGAATAGTTTGATCTGGAATCAGAGTAACTGGATGGAATGTTCCTACGGCAAAAGGGTGTTTAAGGCTTCCATGTAGGGTGTTGTTCAACTGTTCAAAAGACATGATGGGACAAGAAAGGAGGTTGTCGACACCTAATGAACCGACGTTAAATACTCGGTCTTTGCTTTCACCCATTTGTTGTACACGTTTTGCAAAACTCTCACCTGCTACAAAATGAAAACGACTTATTTTTGTAAGTGCATGTCTGAAACTTTCATCGATGGTAGCAAGTGTTAGTTCTCCTCCTTGTATATGAGCAACAGGACAGTTGACCATTAGGGCTGCGTGAGCAACCGATAATATTTCGTATCGGTCACCGAGAATAATCACCAGGTCTGGTTTATTGGTTAATAAATAAAGACCCACACGATTCAAAGTTTCTGAAGCTCCGTTGATAGCGTCAACCGTGCTATTGCGGCGTGATAAAGGCCAAGGTACCCGTAGGCTAATGGGCAATTTATAATTGTTAATTTCATCAATTGTGTTTCCCATAGATGGGTCTAGATGCGACCCAATTACGAGCAAGGATAAATCAAAAGAGGGATCTTCATTTAATTGTTTGCACAAGTTGGACAACAGACCAAATTCTGCCCTACTGGAACTAGCTACGGCAATCCGGGTTGCCAATCAAAATTCCTTTACAATACTACTTACCGATAGTCTTCCTAACGCGCATAAGTCACCGACAAGCTCTAGTATATTTGCAATCTGATTATCAACCTTATCAAACAATAATTGAATATCCTGGTCGTCATCTATCGACATGAGAGCTCGTTTAAATGCTATATAATCGATTAGTTTGGTGAAATTATTGTCTGCGCTAACTTGGCTAATGGTTGATATCCTAAAATTCGTACCTTGGTCCCCCAGAAGCGGTGCTATATAAAAAAGAAGATCATAAATAAGATTACTTTGTTCAGAATGGTTTCTTAGGTTGTTTTCATTATGCCTCAATTGATCAATATATTCTAATGCTACAAAATTATTCGGATCTAAATGGGGTTCATTATTTGACCCTGTGCTGAGGAATCCAAATAATCCTTTAAAAAACTTTTCATTTAACTCGGCTTGCGACGGCTCCCAAATGGCGTATGCCTGTTCTTTAAAGTTTGGAGCCATTAGCAACTGCATTAAAAGGTGATCCGCGGAATTGAACGAACCATTAGTTAGAAGCTTCGTAATGATTTTAAAAATAATCATATCAGGGGATATTTTATGGAACAGGCTAAACCTGAGAGCTGCCGTCGCCGTAAGGTAAATTTGTTCCAAATTATCTGAGTCAATGAGGTTGCGTAATTCCCCATATAGTATTTCTCCCAATTTCCCTGCTTTATGCATAGCCGCGTATAGATGTGGGTCATGAGGTAAGAGCGGTTGAACTGGAGTGTTCGCTGTTTTTTCTAATACTTTGATTATTTTTTTTGAAGGTTGATACGGCGTGAAACCCTCTAGATTATCGTTAGTTATATCGAATAGATCATATAATAGGGGTTTAATTTTTTCAGTAGTTTCTGGTAACTGTTTTGCGGGTGTATACGTTTCCATGTATTCGGTTAATTCTGTGATATCTACCGTTTCATCATTAGGCCATCCTCTATCGTCATAGACCCATATTGATGGAGGATGTCCTTTTTTTTTAGGGTACAGGTTCCGAGATGTAATCAATACTGTACGGACATTATTAAAATAGGCTTCTGATTGAGCAGTTGACCCATAATGGAAAAATTTATCGGCGTACGGTAGTAGATCGTTTATCGACATTTCATTTTTTATCAAGCAAATATTTAATTGTTTACCTAAGCGTTCATATGGGGATTTGGCCGAGCTATTTACAAAAATTTCCTCTTCAATTGGATGAGATTTAACAATAAATAAATATTCGGAAAACTGTTTTGAAATGGATAAAATATTGTCTATCCAGAGTTTTCTGAATCTTTCTGCTCTATGTACACCGTCAAGGGCTTCAGCAACATCTTCAGCTAGAGTTTCCGATTCTAAGTCAAAACAATCCTGAGCCCTAAATAGGTCCTCTTTACTATAATCACCAAGATGAAATCCTGTGACGAATAAAAGTGTTTTCTCCTTAGAGTGTCGTCTAATATGCTTATGGAAATTTTTGGATCCGCTAGATCGACTGATCTTTGTCAACTCTTTGAGATATGGCTCGTAATTTAAAAAACCAACAACCAAGGCTCTATCCATGGACGCAAGTTTTTTCTGGTGAATGAGTTCGGATCCGATGATTTGAGCGGATTCATTGCCCCAAAACATTTCATAGTCAACTAGTCTATCATTATATTTATCCATGCCGACTAGCCATTTGACTTGGCTGGGTGAGTCGAAACTGATGTTCCCTTCTGTTCGATAGCAGAGCACCGGAGATTTTGTAATGTACTTGATTGCGTATGAAAACCAAGATAATCCGTAGGCGGTCATTGGAAAGGTAATGATTGCGGACGGCATGAATGCGCAGACTTTTTCCAAAAACTTTGGATCTTGCCACCATATAATTAAAAATGTCCAGTCTTTGTGCTCAATGGAAATCCTGTTTTCAAGAGTTTCAAATAAAGTAATCTCCCTTGTCGGTTTATTCACGATACACAGAATTCGTTGTCTTTTAGTCATAATGCTTCTTAATTGAGCCCGTGATAGCTAATCAAATCTTCTTTTACATTATACAATGCTATTTCCGCATTTGCGTCGCTTGTCGTTATGGCTACCGCAATTTGTTCAAGAGTGCATAGAGGAAAGGTTTGCCAGTCAAAAGTATAGTGCCAGGAATTCGGGTTAATCCCGAAGTCAAAATTGTCATAAAAATAATTTCCCGAGCGATCGCGAATGGCCAAAAATGGCTGAGGCCCAAAGATTTTCGTCTTAGTTTGAACGGCTAGCCTGGAGCATGAAGATGATAAAACTGCAAATGATATCGTTAAACCTACATTTTCTACTTTCTTTACCTTGGCATGGTTAATAGCAGCCTCTCGAGCATTCATATATTTTATTTTTACGCCAGGCCAATTTTCCATAGCGGTTTTAATCATTTCTCTAACCCTGTTAATATCCGGTTCAATCTGTTGAAAATCATGATTGGTAAAGGCCAAAATTGACGACCCATGTTTTTCAGCATCCTCAAAAGATTGCTCAACGTCGTTTTGTTCTAATACCGGTGAACGTCCTTGTAAGCTAAGGCAGCGGAACAATAATCTGCGGCATTTTCCAGGAGTTTGATAGTCATCATGGGAAGGATGATATCCTAACCAGTTTTTTGGTGCTCGACGCCAATCAGAAAAACGACCCTCTGCTAGGTCAGGTTGTTTATTTGGTTTATGTGTTGCTTGGTTGGAATAGTCGAAAGGTATCCATTGCTCAAGGAACCAGTTGCTGTCTGTCCGCTGTGCGTGAAAACCTGCGCGAAAAACCGTTGGAAACCACTGCCTTTCAATAATTTTTCTCGCGATGATCTCAAAAATGTGATTTGAATTTAAATATAGGGTCGCGCTTGAGTGAGCCAGTTTATTATGAGGTAGTGGATGATAATGAAAATAGATGCCATCCTTATTGTTTCCAGGAATTGAAACTAAGGATTTGTAGCGGTCAAAAACCTTGTGGTGTCCAAGGTCGCGTTTCCTAGGATTTGCTTCATAACCAACGTGATCTACACAAAACCAGCTGTAAACCCATCCGTTACCATCACAATCAGGAAGGATATTTCGGAATTGTTGAGAGCATAAGCGATCCTGCATCAGCTTTATAGAATTCCAGTCACCTAAATTTGATAGGTTTTGAGGAGATAAAAGAGATCGGATTAGAGGCGTTTTATCTCCAAGATCGAGTTCTCCTTTCTGCATATGCAGTAAATTCTTTTTAGAAGGCTCTATGGAAATATCAAAAATATTCTTTATTCGTTCGAATGTAGCTTCAAGATCTTCAACAAGAGGTCCTTCAGCATCCACAGCGTGAACTACGTAAACCACACCCATTCTTTTTTCGACTTTCGGGTATAAATTGCCTCAGCTAAGACATAATCTAGCTCCGTATCAACATCAATCGCATTCATTGGGTCGGTTGCGATTACAGCGCTATTTTGCCCATCGGCAGGAAGAGCAAGCTGAGCTGATTCAGGGTTGTTTTCTAGGTAGTTAATATTTGCACAATAGACAGCTCCCGAACTACGATATAAAGGTTCGAGTTGTTGACGTTGATAGTTTTGAACTTGTGAAACATCTCTAAATGCAAACTCCGGCTTTTTACCTTTTAATCGCAAAGTCCATTGAGGTGGAGATGACAGGCGTGTTACTGAGAAAACCACATCTCGTTTTTGCTTGATTGCTTCAAAAATCACCCTCCGAATGTCCCCAGGGGTGGTTAAGGGAGAGTTCGCCTGCAGGATTACGGCGTAGTCATAAACGCCAAATTTACTTTTTACCCGTTGAAGCGCATCTAATATCACCGGTGTAAAGGCTGAGCTTGATTTGGAAAGTTTAGCAGACCTTAAAAAGGGTGTTTGAGCTCCATGGTCGCGGGCTATCTTTGCAATATTTTTATCATCTGTTGTAACTATGGTAGTATCAATTTCTTTGATTGAAAGTGAGTTCTGTATAGCCCACCCGATCATCGGTATTCCACCTACCGGTAGTATGTTCTTATTTTTGAGTCTAGTCGATCCACCTCGTGCGGGAATTATGGAAATTATGCGTTTATTTTGCCACATTTTATGTGTCAGAATTATAAAAGACTATTTCGAAAGAAAAAATTATCAATTTGATTTCTCGGGGAATTATCGCAGTCCTGTCAATTTTCTTCAATAAGGGAAATAAATTGTAGAACAATGTTGCAAGACAAATAATTTTGGGTTTGAGCTTAATTTTTCGAGAAATCCATTGAAATTTGGTTCATCCAACCCATTTTATTTCGATTTTGTTACACCTAGTACTGCAATAAACAACCAAGTTCACACCGCACCTTCTTGTAACGCTCCAGAATATCCCCAATCCATTTCGCTATGATTTAACTTCTTGTTTGCAGCCTTCAGTCCTTTTCTTCTCACAATATTTTCTATGTATTCTTTAGCCCGATAGGGGCTCCCTAGTTCATCAGTAAGACTTTTAGGTGTCCAAATAGATTCCCAAAGAGTAAATTTATCCCAGTCATCAGGATCTGCTATCCAGATCCCTAAATCGTTACCAATATAAGAAATGCCTTTGTAGTAATACGACCTCAAGTTCCTCATTGCTAACTCGTACAATTCGGATCCGGGTATTGGGGTAAGCGCTGAATTTGAAACATATTCTAGTTCTAGTTCATCTATAAATACTTGAGTTTCAGCCAATGTTTTAGTGGTTTCAGTAGGACTACCCGCCATAAATAAACCTTTGACTTCCATACCGGCATCGTGGGCTATTCGAACACCATTTCTAATTTTTTCTGGATCTGTTCGTTTGTCAAAGAAATTTAATATGGCAGGAGACGCCGACTCAATTCCAAACGCAATTTGATGACCTCCATTTTTTGCCAGGCGTTTTAACTGATCAGGAAAAATTGGGTGTACCCTTCCAATGACGGAGAGGTTATAGCCGCCATTTTCGTACCCCCCCCCTCGTCCACATTTTTCCAGTTCGTCACATAAGCCATCGAGAAAACGAGGGTGGGCTGTTCCCTGATCATCGGTAATGTAAAAATCTCGATATCCCCACTTTTTCTCCAGCCAAAGCAGAAGTTTGACTGTATATTCTGGCGAGTGAATTCTGAGAGTGTGGCCGTGAGTTGACATGTCGCAGAACTTACAGTGCTGAGGACATCCTCTTGACGTAATGACAGAGATAGAAGGCTTGTTGCGGTATGTAATCTCTGATGGGCTATAGTTAACGGTCGGGTTCACCAGAAGATCGTAGGCTGGTGTTAGAGGTTTATTAGACCCGTTAAGTAAATCTAGATCACGAGAAGGTTTGCCCAATGGGGTTACGAAGTAACCGCAGCCAATCTTTACCGGTTTGATTTGGCTTAGTAATGGGCTCGAATTAGATTTAATGTTCCATACAAGACCCGGTATTATCCTCGGATCTTTTCCGTATTCTACAGCTTTGATAAGGTCTAAAAATGGTTGTTCACCCTCTCCGATAATTCCAAAATCCATGCCATCGAAACGGTCCAATATATTTTGTTGTCTTTTGGGTTCCATTTCTTTTAGGCCATTACTATAGTATCCTCCTCCTATGCGCTTGTTCGTTTTGTCTTTTACACTGAATACAGCCGATATTTGGTGCCCACCATAAACAATGACCAAATCCTTGTTAAAATAGGAGCGTAACTTATGAGCCAAATCCTGACATGAAGAAAGAGAGATAATTGTGGATGTTATGCCAACAAAATCTGCACCTCTTTTACAAACACGTTCAGCAATTTCACTGTTCGTTAAAAGCCTGTATTGACCATTTCCAGCCGGGATCCTTTCACCAGGCCCATCAATAACATAAACATCGTGTTTATTGTTTCTGAGCGCAGCGGCGATCATTAGTAGACCTAAAGGTGGGAGTGTGTGGGCTGGATCGGTCACAGGTACAACCCCTCGTACGTCTTCCATCTCTAGACTTGGGTTTATCAATGCAATTCGAGCCAAATTTGCCCCCTTATTTTTTTTAGTGCCTTAAATCAACAAAAAATTTGTCTCAAAAACTCTTTTTCTAATATTGTAAAGTCCAGCTGATGAAATCATTCTACATCAAAGACATAGTGGTCTCTTTAGAGGACCACATCGATTCATATTCACCCTTCAATTCGTTCCAGATACGGTTTCCTTCAGTAGAAATCTCCTCAGCTTTTTCGATATCTTTCCACCTATTTTTTGGAAATTTCAGGTATAAATTAAAGGTCCGCGACTTACCATATATTTTTTCTTTGGGGAATTCTGGCATGTCTAAGATTGATTGCTCCGTATCTGTTGGGGCCAGAATATTTGGATCCTTGAGATATCCCCTTTCGATTGACAATTTTCGAAGATATGTGCCGTGGAACGGTGTAAATATTGAACAACCAGAGGAATGTGCATCGAGGGAACGATTTAGTTCAACAGTGTCCATATGTAGTTGCGGGGTTTCTGTTGGGAACCCAACAATATTGTTCAGGCTATATTCAATCGGTAAATCCTTCAAAATTTGAACGCAATCAATTGCTTTTTGGTTTGAATATGTTCTATTGACTATTTTAGATCTAAATTCTTCGTTACCATGTTCAACTCCCATCGTTAAACGAGATAAACCAACCTCAGCAAATCGTTTTATTTTGTAAGGATTTAGGGTTGTAGGATATGATTGAATGAAAAATGGTACTTTGTACTCTGAATAAGCTTCTACAAATTCGTCAACTTGGGCTTTTGGATAGGCTAGTAAGTTATCCGCCCAGAAAAACAAATATTCTGCGCTACACTCCTCAATAAAGTAACGAACGTCTTCCATTACTTGGGGAATTGACTTCATTCGAAAATATTTTGCTCCAAGCTCTTCTTTGTATAGCGTATTTTGAATGGGGGAATTACAAAAGCTGCACTGCAAAGGGCATCCTCGATGGGTTTCAACAGGAAACATCCTGTATGTCTTCCCCGCCATCGCTCTATAAAATCGTTTTTCATGAAAAGGTGTAATATCAAATCTCGGTGCATGATCCAGGTTAACCGGAGCCGCAAGCGGGCCTTTTATAATTTCCCCATCTTGTTGTTTAAACCAGATTCCTGGAAGACCATTTAGGTTTTGACCATCCATCATCCTTTTTACTAATGGGACAATTACATTTTCTCCTTCTCCTCTGCAGACAATATCGATTTCTTTAAAATTTATTGCAGTTTCGGTAGCAAAGGTCGCAAATACTCCACCCAAAACATGTGGAAGACCGAGGTCCCGAACGCTACCCAGCATATATAGGGCTAAACTGACTGTGCTTTCCATAGCAGATGCCATAATGACACCCGGTTTAAATTCTTCTATCTCCTGCCTAAAATCATTTAGTAAATCGCCTGTAAAGCTAGAGGGGTTGGGGATATTTCGAACACGTCTTTCGTAATCCAAATCAAATTTTTGTATAGCCAGGTTTTCGGCCATAAATTTGTCTGAATTAGCTTCTCCATCAAAGTCATAAAAGGCAGTATCGAAGAATTTCATTTCAATATCTGCTTTTTTAAAAATCGAATAAAATAAGGATACAACTGGGGCTATTAGTGACATTGATCTAGGATTTGGGTTAATAAATAAGACTTTGTATGGCTTCATAATCAATAATCCAAAACGTTATTCTGCAAATTCCTTCGGGTCTTTAAAAAACCGGAAAGCTTAATAAAGCAATTTTTTTTTTAATTGATGCAAGTATAATTGTTATTTGCAATATATAAATTTCTTTTTACTCGCTTAAGTATTTTACCCAGGCCCGCATTCCATCCTCGAATGGTGTGTATTTAAAGTTGGGCAATAATAGATTTAATTTTTCAGTACTGTAATACCGATGATTCTTGACATAATCACTAACATTCTTGGAATCATTTTTTGGGCAATATGGAATAACTTTGAGTTCTTTGTGAAGAACTTTGGCCAAAGTTTGGTAGTATAAAAGATGTGTCATCAACTCTGGTCCCACGCAATTGTAGTCTTGTCCATAAGATTCTCTTTTATCCAATATTTGAAGTACTATGCGCGCAAAATCATCGGCGTGAATTGGTTGTATCAATCCTAGCCCTCCATGTAGAAGGTGTAGGACGCGACCATTTTGAATGTCATCGAGTAACCTTGAGCTACGCCCGTGCTTTGGAATGGTTCCAGGGAGGCTTCCGGGACCATATATATGAGTTGGTCTTAAGATCGTAGCATCTACAAGGTTTTTGCCTTTGCCTTCCAAAAATATCTTTTCAGCCCGGTATTTGTCTCCCCCATAATCTTTTCGAATTGAAAAAACCGCTTCATTTTCTCTCATTTCGAGAAGTCGAGAATCTGGGTCGTACGCGTATTCGGAGCTAACCATAATTACCCTTCGACATTTTCTGGCTAGATTTACGGATTGCTTCGCATGAGATTCTGATTTGCAAATAGCATCTATAACAACGTCGAATTCAAATCGGGAACAATGTTTTATAAGATCGTCCACGTCCCTGTCAGCGATGATGTGTGTAAGTCGTTTTGCTTCTTGTAGAGAGGATTTTCCCCTAGTTATTGCTATAACCGTGTGCTTATTAGCTAAAGCAAACCGCAACACTCTTCCTGAAACAAAACCTGTGCCACCAATCAACAGAACTCTCATGCGCATTTACAATTTTTTAAATTAAAGCTCGTTTGCAAGTTTATCGGTCAATTCGTTTTCTCACCGATTTACTTTCATACAAAACATCTGAATTGTCAGCATTCAAATAAACGCAACCTTTGCATGTCGGTTTATCTTCTAGTTTTCCGTTCTGGTTTAATTCTGATAATTCGTGGCATTTTTTTCCATCAAGAATTTGTTCCACTGTATTTGTTCCTATATTGCCAAGTGAAAGTTTATAATTGATGTCCATAGAACAGGGTATAAAGTCTCCTTGTATACCAATCATGGGTTGATCCATTTCCATTACACTCTTGCATTTGATGCGTTTATTTTGCTTGGATCGCAATTCCGGGTAACGGTTGGACCACCCGTGAGGTTGCCAAATTTCAAATTCGTCAACTGATTCCCAATATCTATTCTTTATTTTTTCAACTTCTCCTTTTTGGTCCTGAAACATCAGTGTGTAGACCTCTGTCCAAATTGGGTGTCCTGCAATGGCATTAGCTGATAGAAAATAATCAATTTGATGACGTGCTTTTTCTGTAAGAAGATTGTCACCATATATCCTATTGCTTGCCTTTGGGGTGTAAGCGAGAATTGAAAAACGCATACTTGAAATTAAAACTTCAGAAACAATGATTTTAGTGAGTTCAGGCTTCCATACCTCCATATTAGAAGATAAGGAAATTTTTAGATCCGGCGCATTTTTTTTAACGAATTTTAACCTTTTTATTAGGTGTTTATCACATGAAGGGTCTCCCATGCCTCCGAACCGAATAGACCTTTCAACGTCGTGGTTTTTACAGATGTCCATAATGATTTTTTCAAACAAGTCCATATGCATCGTCTTCCAAGGCAATTCATATGCATTTTTGCGTGGGCAACAAAAGCAATCAGTATTGCAAATAGTTGTTGTCTCAATGCCGACGTATTTAAAAAATTTTCTCAACTAACTTTTTCTCGTTTGATGCGTCATTTTGTATGAGCACCCATTAAAACACCAGTATAGCTCCTAATAGGTTGCCGTGGCAGTAAGTTATCTTTTATTTTTCCAAACTCGGGGAATATTTTTTTAAGAATGTTTGACTATATTCAAATGCGATTTCTATTGGGTCTTCATAGTAAGAATCTTGGTTTTTTCTCTCAACTATCATCGAATACTCATAAAATGGATCACTAGGGTTACTGTCAATACGATTGTAATTTGAGAAATCACCTCTACGACTAAAATACGTGATGTCATTTAATACAAAACCAAACCTGTTAAGATTTTCTAATAATTTTCTGCAATCGGTAAAGGAGTTAGGGTGACCTTGAGCTCTTGCATTTTGCTCTGCTTCAAGGGCTTCGTAGTCATCTTGATGGTAGTAATAATTTTTTCCAGTAATTAATAGGCGGCCATTTATTTTTAAGATTCTTGAAAATTCGTAAAGAGCTTCTTTTTGATTTAATGCATCAAATACCCCAAAGCATATTATCCTATCAAAATAATTGGAGATAAAAGGTAGGCGCTCAGCTTCAGAAACGGCAATCATTTTTATGTCATTATATTAATTCGATCGAACCCTATTGGCCATCTCAATAGAGAGATCGATCGCATAAATATTATTAACCCGAGATTTTAAATAGCTCAACTTTTTTCCAAGACCACATCCTGCATCCAGCAAGGTATGGTCACTATTTAAGTTGATTTTATCTACTAAGGCTTCGAACACAGAGGGTCGATTAATTTGTTGACTGTTCACATTGATCCAGGAATTTTCCGGCTGGTTTGTCCAACTATCTCAGTATTTTACGAATTTATTGTTCCAGTAATCTGAGCGCTTCATTACAACACCATTACGCCCATTTTTGAATTCCACAAGTTTACAAATACTTTTTAGGATAAAACGTTTTTAGGAGCAAATTTTGGCGCAATTATCATATAAAAAACTTCGGTAAGCTAAATAAAAAATTTATAGCTGGATTAGGATTATATCTTTTGTACGTCTAGGTTTGATTTATGTCTAAATACTCGTGCTTTTTTGATTTAATGTATTTAATCATCACGGAAACGGCTGTTGATTGGGTAGTGGGTTGCTTGTTAGCTAATTGGCAAATTGTCCAAAACAAATTTAAACGATGAAATCTTTTGATACGGTTGGAAACATATTTGAAATATAAATGTATCATTTTCGTTTATTTCTAGCTGAAGACGACCACCTTTTTTTAGCTTAGGCAATCCTGATTGCTTTGTTAAAATTGTTTTGATTTGATTGCTATTGTCAGCGAATTCAATCCAGGCGTATGTTTTTTCAACAACATTTTTGCTATTTTTATTTTTTCCTGAGATGATTTGAGCCTATCCGGTCGTATTACTATATTAACTTCTGTTCCTATGGGATATTGATTATTTTGTATTGGTCCAAGTGGTATCTCGATCCATGAACCTTTTAAAACGCCATTAAAGGAGTTGATTTCTCCAAAACATGAGGCCACGAATGAGTCGTTTGGGCCTTATCTTGGACAACCGAGTTTTATCACTTTATACCCTTCGTAATTCACAAAAGAGGAGCAAATGAGAATTGAATAATATAGCTCACTCCATTATGTTTCATCATTTCCGAGACGAGATAGACCCGATGGGTCAAGGTGCACTTCTAGGTTCTGAATTTGAGCTTCTTTTGGATTGGATTGGTGAGCGGTATAACCTATTGAATGCTGAGGAGTATCAGTATAAAGCAGAAAATGGAATTTTATCACCCTCAGATGTATCACTTTCTTTTGATGATGGGCTACTTTGTCAATTTAATATCGCCTTTCCAATTCTTAAGAAAAGAGAATTAACTGCTTTTTTTTTCATCTATTCGTCACCACTTAAAGGACAGCCAGTAAATTTAGAAACATTTAGATATTTTCGAACAGCCTGTTTTTCCGATATTAGTCAATTTTATGACTGTTTTTTCAAGAAGTGTGAAAGCATGTACCCTCAACAGTATTCAACTGCTGCGACGAATTTTAAAGCAATCCCATATTTAAACGATTTCCTATTTTATTCTGAAAATGACAAATTTTTTAGATATCTAAGGGACGTTGTACTTGGTGACGAAATATATGAGGAACTAATGTTCCTGATGTTTAAAGAAAAATCTTTTTCAGTTGCAGAAGTATTACATAAATTATGGATGTCTAATTTACATATAAAGGACCTCCATAGTAATGGTCATGTTATCGGTCTCCATTCTTTCACTCATCCGACTACTTTTGATGAGTTCACACACAGTTCCCAAAAACAAGAATATAAAAAAAATTATGAGCACTTAGCAGATCTGCTTGGATCAAAAATTACTTCAATGGCGCATCCATGTGGAAAGTATGATGAAGACACCTTAAAAATATTGGGGGACTTAGGAATATCCATCGGTTTCAGATCAAATATGTCTAATGCCACGATCAAATCGCTATTAGAACTACCCCGTGAAGATCAGTCCAATATAGTAAAGATGATGGAAAACTGAAATCTCAGTTTCAGATTACAGAAGCCATTTTTTACACCTCGCCACCCCTGTTCACCCAAGTAGACTCAATTGTAAATTGTCTAACATAAGGCTATAAAATTGCCGTTCACTCAGCTGATTCATCCCCTGAACTCCTACAGTAGAACCAGGGTTTGTAATTGAAAGTTACAGATTGAGAAATTATTGCTCATACTTTGACAAAAATTATGTGGTCCGGGCTTTAACTCTGTTAGATTCGTTGCGGAGATTTGGCGGAGAATTTACGCTATATGCGTTGTGTCTTGATGAACAGAGCCTCTTTTTGATCCAAGCACTAGGTAAAGACAACGTTGTTCCCATCCAGATTGCTGAATTGGAAACCTATGACCCTGAACTAGCTGCAACCAAAGCTACCAGGAACCTAATCGAATACTATTTCACTATAACGCCGTGCTGGCCGTTATATCTTTTCGATACATTCAAGAAAATTGAACAAATTACTTACTTGGATGCTGACCTCTATTTTTTTTCCGATCCGGAGACAGTTTTTGCTGAGATCGATAAAGCCTCTATCGCCCTTAGCCCCCATAACTTCTCGCCTGATCACGCCGAGGACATTGTGTACGGTAAATATAATATGGGTTGGGTAACCTGGCGGCGAGATGAAAATGGTTTAGCCGCCCTGAAATGGTACCGGGAAAGTTGTATAGAATGGTGCTATGATCGATTAGAGGGTGACAGGTTTGCCGATCAAAAATATCTTGAGAAAATTGCCGGCTTTCCCGGAGCTGAAGATATAAAGCATTTTGGTGTTAATATCAGTGAATGGAGCTGCAACAACTATGAATTTACCCTCGATGACAACGACACACCCTTGGTCGATGGAAAACCCTTAGTTTGCTATCATTTCCAGAGATTTTGGATGACGGATGACAAAAGTGTAAACACTGTCATTCCAGAGCGCCACAAGAATCCGGGTTCTGTTCTAATGAGGCATGTGTTTGAGCCATATTCTAACCGTCTTGACTACTTCCTCAACTTGGTACGAAAGATTTATCCCGAAGCCAGCTTGGAAGAAATAAAAAGAGGCAACCCATTCCCTAGCTCACAGCTAGACAAGGGTCTCCAATATGCAAAGGCTTCAAACGGCAAAAATTCAGCATGGAGTGCGGCTAGCGTTTTGCAGGCGCGAGTAGACCAGTGGAACAAGATGCAGTCCAGTTTACAATCAGCCTCCCCGATTGGTAGAACTGCTGGAGATCACCAAGTTTATACAACCTTTGGTTACGTGCTGGGGCTCGCAGCGCAGGGTAAATCCAAGATCTCAATCTTGGATTGGGGCGGCGCGTTCGGTCATTTCCTCCTTTATGGAAAACGTCTGTTCCCAAATTTAAGCATTGATTATACCTGCAAAGAATTACCGCTCCTAGCCGAGCAGGGGAAATTGGTAAATAAAGAAGCTAAGTTTGTAGATAATGACGAGGCTGCATTCTCACGATGCTACGATCTCGTCTTCTCAAACAGTTCTCTACAATATAGTGATGACTGGGTCGAGACACTTATAGGCCTGGTTAGTGTTACAAGTACTTGGTTACTTATTAGCCGTATTCATTTAGTTTCTGATATAGTAACCCAAATTTATTCTGATACGGCTTATGAAAGCGATGTTCAAGTCTGGGCGATAAACAGGAATGATTTTCTTGAGACCTCTCGAAGTTGTGGCTTGGTAAAACGCCAAGAGATGCATACATTTGAAAATCTACCGAGCCCCTTCGGAGAATTGGAAGGTCGCTCCTTTCTTTTTGAGAAATTGAACTAATTGAGGATGATTGAAAACCGCTCGCGCGCATTGGTTACATATCCCAAATGCAACAATTCGAAAAACCGTATAAATTTCCAAGCTCAAACCTTGCAAACAAGTTATAACCGGACGTTCGGGTACCCATTTCTTAGGCTACCCGGCAATGTAGAGTGTTTCGTGGACTGTTTTGAATATTTTGAGTTCCTAAGCGACTAATTTGAACCATGAATGATCGTGGAATAGTTTTTGGAACCAGTATCTTTCCGCATGAGAAGTTAGAAATTTGGGGGTATCTTGAACAACGTTATTAGTGTTGTAACTACGTGCATGAACTCAAGATCATTGATCGATGAAACGGTTCTGCCGGTAGTGACTCAGCGCGGTAATTTCGATTTGCAATATCACGTTCAAGACGGCGGGTCCGATGATGGAACTCAGGAAAGACTTCTGTTCTGGCAAGAATTCCTAAAAAACAGTGGATTGCCACTTGGTTGTCGAGATCTCCAATTTTCGTACTCTGTTCAGGAAGACCAAGGGCTGTATGAAGGATTAAATAATGCTTTTGAGGTCCTTGAGGTCGGTCACAATAAGTCGCGTTGGATGACATGGGTTAATGCTGGAGACATAGTACATCCTGGAGCTGTGGAGTTGGTCTTTCAAGTATCTCGAGATTATCCAGAAATTAGATGGATGGGTGGGCGCACCTCCATTGCCAACTCGGATGGATGCCTGTTCGAAATTTTAAACCCTTATCCATACCCATCAAAAACACTTAAAGCTTGTCTCCACGACGGACGAAAGCTGCCTTACCTTCAACAAGAGGGTGTATTTTGGAAAAATGAGTTGTGGAATGAAGCTGGAGGAGAATTAGATGCAACCCTTACTTACGCAAGAGACTTTGATCTCTGGCGCAGATTTTCCTGCCATGAAAATTACACATGTTTAAATTCCGTATTGGGAACATTCCGGATGCACGATGGACAATTATCGAAAAACAAGGAAAGGTATCTTGAAGAAATAGACATAATCAAAGAATGGGATTTGAGTTCTATGAAGAGATTTCCTGGGACTAAGGCCTACAATTAAGCATCTATGTATTAGGGTCCATTATAGTAATGAAAATTACAACTGAAGTTTGCCTCGTTACAAGCCTAATTCCGGGACAGCGCATGGATATTCAATACGAGGCCATCCAAAGCTGGGTAAATTACGGTTTTGAAATCGTTTCACTAAACACCCAGTCGGAAATCGATAAATTAGCAGATAAGTTCTCCCATGTAAGGTTTCTACCTCAACCTCGCGATGGGCGCAGAATAGCCGGAAAGCCAGTCATCTATGTCAACGATATTCTCGACTATTTACAAGAAACGAAACACAAAATCTGTGGCATTATAAATTCAGATATATTTTTGGCGCCCGGTTATCAAATTAAAGAAAGAATTGAAACCGCAGTTAACGGCACTATTTTGATAAGTCCTCGATCAGATGTATCTAACTTCACAGCAGTTAACGGCACACTGAATCCTTACGGTTTTGACGCATTTTTTTTTGAAAGAGAGATGCTGACGCTCTGGGATCAAACTCAATTCTGTCTAGGTATGCCGTTTTGGGATCATTGGTTTTCTATAATGCCTATTTTAAATAAACAAATAGTCACCAAGTTTGTTTCATCGGGTATTCAACATATTCCCCACTCGGTAGATAGAGATCACAGCTTTTTTTTCTTTAATGATCATTTTGCCAGTCGAATTATTTCATACATCAAAAACAACGACGTCGGTTTTGGTCTTGATTTCGACCATAGCTCCTACGAAACCTTACGTGCGGCGGCATTAGCATCTGAGGCCATGTCAATTAGTGAAGAACCGAAAACACTTCACTTTGAAAAGCTTGCAATTTTTTTTGACAACCTCACCAAATATGTGATCCAGTTCATCGATGAAAGGTCAGAAAAAATCAAATTTTGAAGAGAGCCTATTGTACTCTTTGTTCACTTCCTTCCGGTTCGAAGACAATAATTCTGCTTCCGCTTGTATCAAATTCAAAAGACACATGTATCAAATCTTTTAAACGTTCCCGAACCCTAGCCCTATCTTCGGGCTTGACTATAAACAACATAAATCCACCACCTCCGGCACCCAGTAATTTGCCTCCTAAAGCCCCCGCCTCGCAGCCAGCGGCATAAATACCATCCACTGCTGGAGTAGTAACACCATCTGCTAGTTGACGTTTTAATTTCCAGGCTTCATGGATTAGCGCTCCTAACTCAGTGACCGGGTCTTTGTTTTGGAGCAGGATTTTAACCGCTTCATGAGACATTTGTTGTAACACCCGCAACTCTTTTTTCTTTTTATCGAAGTTATCAATTTTCTTTTGGGCAATTAGAGGTGCATATCTTGAAAACCCGGTAAAAAATAGCATCAAAGATGCTCCCAAGGATTTTCGGTTTTTTGTGCTCAAAATTAAAGGTGACACCTCAAAACGACCATCACGGAAAAAATCGATTTGGTTCAATCCGCCATGTGATGCCCAAATCTGGTCTTGGCTCCCTACGGCTTCCTTCATTATATCCTGCTCAATATGGATTG
>Ga0315339_1001090_pt1 | contig 26310 bp, 26 predicted proteins | sample ASW17metaG_FD_204514 | JGI IMG/M metagenome (GOLD analysis project Ga0315339, IMG submission 204514) | Ammonia-oxidizing marine archaeal communities from Pacific Ocean, United States - ASW #17 | ecosystem: Environmental > Aquatic > Marine > Oceanic | place: USA: California | collected 2016-12-05 | reverse complement strand
CGTCAGTAACTTGAGTTCTTTCGGGTTGAGCTGGCTGAACGGCGTACGGAATTGAGGCATAAGGATTCCCGAAGTCTCCGTGGGCCATCACCGGGAACTACCCCGACTATCCCACTACCACTATTTTTTGTTCGCCTTCGAAGATGAAGACTTACGTTTCCAATCAGACCGAATTTGACACACTCTTGTGGCTAAATCCTGCGGCAAACCAGCGCAAAACCGTGTCTTAATTGTTTCCATCGATACGTGCCTCTGTATAGATAAGCCGGATATCTGAAAGTTTTTTCACGTCCGGAAAAATATTTTTCGGCGTAAAAATAAAACTGACCAGCCGGCTTTTTAACGGCATAGGCAACCAAGTCAGACCGACTGTTCAAGTACTGACGACATCAGAGGATCAATCAAAGGAGACGGTATGAACGAAATCATGAATGAAGACGACGTGAGATGGATCTGGAATCGATTACAGGGCGTCATCAAGTCTGCAGAGGAAGAACGCGGGATCCATCCTAGTCTGGTTACCTGGAGCTATCTCAGGTTTTCGACTTCCCTGCACTTTCAGAGAGTTCCTGATCCAGGCGTCGCGACGATGATGGCCCTGGATATTCTGATGGGGACTATCCGAGAGCATCAAAACGAGGAACATAAGGAAGTCGACTGTGCAGGTTCCATCGACGGAATACAGGACGAAGACTTGGCCATTGGAGCTCCGACTGGAGCCACACTGCAATGACCGTCTCGGAATTCAGGCTGATCGGGCACGAACCTACAGCAGATAGGGAATGCCGTGCCGGCGTGCCGATTCCGCTGACGACACATGCTGCTGTTCGCTGTGCCCAAAGAGGCATTAGCGAAGAGGTAATTGGGATCATCCTTGACTATGGTCGTTCGGTTTATGACTCCGGTGGCGGGTGCCGCTATTTCCTCGGACGAGCTGAAAAGAAGCATCTTGCTCGGGTACAGCCTGATGTTTTCAAGCGATATGGACGAAAGCTGGACTGCCTAGTTGTAGCGGCGTCGAAGGGCGGAGAACAGGTCATCACTACTTATGTCCGCAACCGTCGGTAGTAGCGCATGGCCGGGGCACTGTTCACCGATGGTTCTGAAGCCTGGACCCGACTAATTCTAATCTTGTGAATCAGACAACCAATGAGGTTCTTATGAGAAAAAAAATAGATTCGGATCGTCCCTGGTATCTGAAGAAGTGCCAGGACTGCAACGCTTTGAAGCATGTTCGCGAGTTCAGACGGCGTAGCCTTCTCAGTGGACACAGAGCGGTCTGCAAGGTGTGTGAAGGTGAGCCAGAAGTCGAAATTCGACCACGCATGAGGCCTGTCTGAGTTGGATTGCAATCAATCGTCAAATGCGTTTGTGAACGCCGATGCACAAAAGATTCTTAGGTATAGATCGAATGCTACAGAGTCCGCGTCATTCAGTCAGCTTGACTAAAAAATGAAAGGAAATTTTATGAACTGTCACATCGAGTCCTCGTCCGAGCCGATTACGCCGGCTACAATTTTCTTTGCATTCCTGGCTCTTATGCTGCTATCGGTTCCTGGTCTTACAGCGCAGTGGTCGGATCTGGGTCGCCCGATGGAAAACCACGACGCCAAAGTGGGCACTTTGCTGGTGAGAGCCGACGATCACGGCCAGCAGCGACCGATTCCGCTGGTTGCGACGGAGACTAAGATCAGTGTTACTGGCATGATTGCACGAACGATTGTGACGCAACACTTCACGAACCCCACCGACCAGTGGCTGGAAGGTGAGTACGTCTTTCCTCTGCCAGACACTGCGGCTGTCGATACGCTCGCCATGACAATCGGTGATCGCGAGATCATCGGCGAGATAAAGGAAAGAGCCAAAGCGAAGAAGATATACAACAAGGCCAAGACCGAAGGGAAAAAAGCATCGCTCCTCACGCAAGAACGTCCGAACATATTTACATCGAGTGTGGCCAACATCGGCCCCGGTGAGGCGATCGTGATTAGGATCGCGTACCAGGAGACTCTGCGTTACGATCGTGGCGCCTTTTCATTGCGTTATCCAAACGTAGTGGCACCCCGATACATTCCCGGCACGCGCACCATCTCAGGCTTTTCCGGATCGGGTTGGGGCGAGAACACGGATCAGGTCGTCGATGCAGTCAGAATCACGCCCCCGTACATAGACACAAATAAAAATGAATCCCAGCCAACCGATGATCCTATCGTCCGTATCCAGGTCCACATCGATGCTGGCTTCCCAGTTACGGTACAGAGCAAATCCCACGACATTCGAGTAAGTTCAGACAGCAACGGCACATCGGTAGAGCTTAGGGACAATACTGTTCCAGCGGACCGGGATTTCGTGCTGGAGTGGCGGCCCCAGGTCGGTGCGGGACCTCACGCCGCTCTGTTCAGCGATGTCTTCAATGACGAGACCTATGCGCTGGTCATGATCATGCCGCCCGATTCAACCAGTCAGGAAAGCAAGCCTCTTCCGCGTGAAGTGATCTACGTGATAGACACGTCGGGGAGCATGGATGGCGCTTCGATCCGGCAGGCCAAGTCTGCGTTAACGCTCGCGCTCACCCGTCTGTCTCCCGACGATCACTTCGACATTATTGCCTTCAACTCCTCCAGTGAATCGCTTTTCAAGGGTACTGAGCCCGCGACCCTCGAGAACATTCAGTACGCCGTTGGACAAGTAAAAAAATTGTCGGCGCAAGGTGGCACGGAGATTCTTTCGGCCGTCAGGATGGCGTTGCGCAACCGAAAAGATACCCGGAGAGTCCGGCAGGTCATATTTATGACGGACGGCAGCATTGGTAATGAAGGTGCGGTGCTGAAGTTTATTGGGAAGCACCTCGGTCAGAGCCGACTGTTTACGATTGGGATAGGTTCAGCGCCAAACGGCTACTTCATGCGCAAGGCTGCCGAACTGGGTCGAGGAACGTTCACCTATATCGGGAAAACCAGCGAAGTAAAGGAAAAGATGGGAGAGCTGTTCGCCAAACTGGAAACACCGGTTCTCAATAAGATTCAGGTCGACTGGAAGTCCGGGGCGGTTGAGCATTTTCCGAAGCGGATTCCTGACTTGTATGCAGGAGAGCCCGTTGTGATTGCAGCCCGACTGCCGAAACTGGGAGGGAACGTGGAAATATCCGGCTGGCGAGGAAAGACCCCCTGGGCAGTTAACTTCAAGCTTGAAGGTGGGCGGTCGCACTCTGGTGTTGATCGTTTGTACGCCAGGAAGAAGATCGAGGGATTGTCGACAAGTCTTGCGGAAGGAGCATCTGAGGAGCGCGTCCGTAAGGAAATCATCGAGCTGGGCCTTGCCCACCACTTGGTTACGCGACACACGAGCCTGGTCGCAGTTGAGCAGGTCATTTCGCGACCGAAGGAAAAGAAGCTCAAGACCTCGGCCGTACCGTCCAACCTGCCGCTGGGTTTCGTTTACGATTCCGTATTTGGAAACAATAGTCAACGCGTACCCGATGCAAAGTTCGCACAGAAATATTTGGAAAAAAAGCGTGTAGGTAGTCCTCAAACCTTAAAAGTCTATGAGGCTGAGCGCAAGAGGAAGAGAGAATCGCAGTACGAGATGAAGATAGCAGAATCCAAGATGAAAATGGCAGAGGAGCTGGGACGGGCGAATGTTGTGCTTAATATGGAGGTGGACGGCCCCCTTGCAGTAGTAAATGCCCCACGGGCGGAAGACAGTAGCGCCAGCCTGGCTGCGGATGCAACCTCGAGTGTTGTTGCCGCTCCGGCTCCACAGAAGAAGGAACATAAGACAGCGCAGCCAACGGCAATTGCCAAGCTTCAGGCGGTTGCCGGGATGATTCCGAAAACCGCGACGCCCGCCGCGCTGTTTCTTATCGTCGGTTTAGGGTTGCTGGTGTTGGCTTGGTATTTCCGATCTCGAAGGAATTCCGTTCGCCACGACATCGTGAAAGGATGAACCGCCTCTCTAGGTGCGTATGGTTAGGACTGGCTGAGAGAAGCACATGGACACGAGAGATCCATGGTTGGATCACATCCAGAGTGGCGCAAGCCGGTGGAAGCCAGTCCTGGAGATGATCTTATGGATGCTTGTGGGAATTCCATTGATTATGGGAATGATGGTGCTTGTCATCGTCTTTGTTCTTTGGTTGATTGATCCGAGCAACGACTGTCCCACTGGCTATTCTTACGACTACTCGACAGATGACTGCACTTGACGTTCGATCCAGTTGCTGGTGACTGTTGTTGAAGGGTTCGTCAATGTTGAGGATTAAGCATTTGATGCGCTCGGTTTTGATCCTGTGTTTTGTAGCAGCAGGCGTCCTCAGTACCGTGGAGGGAATTAGAATCCATGCCAAGGCGGTGCTAGCACAGGTTCTCCTGCAGAAAGCCTGGGCAGATACAAAGAGGGGCGCAGACAAGGCAAGGCCTTGGCCCTGGGCGGATACCTGGCCCATCGCCCGCCTGACTTCGGTCGAACACGGTCAGGACCTAATCGTTCTAGCCGGTGCTACGGGCCGGACTTTAGCTTTTGGACCGGCTCATCTTCTCTCCAGTGCCAAGCCGGGCCAGGTGGGCAACACAGTTGTGATCGGCCATCGCGATAGTCATTTTCGTTTCTTGAAACGCCTAAGAATCGGGGACCTGCTTCATCTGGAATCCGCCGATGGAGTTACGTATCGCTATCGAGTGGGTGAGATGGCAGTGGTTCATGAATCTGAGACCGGTGTCATGGCGTACGGGACCACGGAAAAGCTGACCCTTATCACCTGTTATCCATTCGATGCGATCTTGCCGGGTGGGCCTTTGAGGTATGTGGTGGAGGCTTTACCGGACAACAATGTGAATCATGCACATCGTAAGTTACAGGATAGACCGGTTGTGGTTCATCCTAAAGAGCAAACCACAACGTATTCAGCAGACAAACTGGAGTTACCTACCGCCAGTTAGTTGTACCTGATTAATGCATAACCGCCCACGTAGCAGTGGGACTACTTTCACAGGAGCAAGGAATGATTTTGAACAGATGCAACTCCTCCTTGGTGGTAATTGCTGGCCTCTTTGGGGCCGGCATGTTTTTGAGTGCGTTAACACTGACTTCTCTGGAAGCTGCCACAATGGATGTTGGTCAAAATCCACCTCAACCCATCCATCCAGCCTGTATCGAGGCGTTTGATCCACCTGAGAAAGTCGTCGTCACGTATGGGGAGTGTCAGAAATTGGCAGAAGGCAAGCCCGTTATTCATGCTGAAGACCCGTTCGGTGTCTATTACGACAGACCGCTGGAAGAAGGGGATGAAGGCGGGAATGGCTACTTCCACTACAAGCTGGTCGGTGAACTATTCAATGGTATGAGTTTGCTACACGTGATTCAAAACAGTGGTGGTTCAGGCATTTCCCACCAGATTCTGACAGTCGATGGTATGACGGACGATTTTACGTGGGGGGATCACCTGAGACTCCACGGTAGGGACCCATTCGGGGATCGTTGTAATCGCGGGATTCACTCGGCACGCCAAACATCTCCTGATACCTGGGAGCTGACAGAGCAGTTAGCCCCCTTTGAGTTTCTGGATATAGAAGACCGAAGGGACTGGAGAAAAGAACGCTTCTTCAATGTCATGCTTGAGATCGATGGTGATGAAAAAATCGAGGAGGTCAGGAATAGATTCGAACTCCGTCCTTACCAGGACATTCAAAACTGTGCGAACTGCTGTTTTGCACAAGCGATTCGGACGGTAGATTATTTCGCAGAACCCTATAAGGGCGAAGGCAAGCTGGTGGCTGTCGAGATTAGTGGTGAGATGATCAGAATGTTACCAACCAAAGCATTTGATGGCAGTTCATTGCCTTATCAACAATGCCTTAAAAGAGTACTCAAGAAAGCGTCCGCTTTACAGGATCATCCTGAAACCTTGCGTCTGACCTATCCGCAGTACACCCAGTTGATGTCTGATTTTGATCATCTATGTGTTATTCAAGATGGAGAGTTTGACGGAACCAACAGTCTGACCTTGCTCGTCGAGGAGTTCGAGGAGACCCTGTATGCCCGTATTGCCTATTACGAAGATACTGGCGAAGGTATGGATTCGTCGGAAGATTTTGAGCAGGAGTATAGGGAAGGGCTCGAGCAAGTTGAAATCGATATCGTTCGGTCTTTTATCAATCAGCAGCTCGAGGGAGATCAAGGCGGAGTGGGTTACTACGGTGTGGGCGATGGTCCAATGACTCTAGGACCGAGTCAAATCCAAGGTCGATTTGTCGTGCTCGCGCAGAATGAGATTCGGTCATACAAAACACTGGTATCGATTATGTTTCTGAAAACCCCCAATACGATTCTGTCGTTACTGGTGGACCACACCTTTAATAAAGTGACAGACGTGTGGGGACATTATTTACCGCAAGAAGGACATCAAAACCTCGTTGCATACCTTGATAAATATTTGCAAGATGATTCCTGGGCTCGCTAATCATTAGAGGCACCGGATGCAAAAAAATGGACCGGCCAAATGGCCGGTCTCTTAATTTAGCGAGGATGAAAAACTAATGGCTAGTTCCTGCTGGTCGTCCGTCGTGCCCCGAATCGGGAGCGACGTCTGCGGTTAAATCCTTTCAGGCTATCGTCTTCTGCAAATGCGCACAGGTGAATCAGTCGCGCTCGTGCCTCAAGAGCCCCACCTACGATCTGATTTGACTCGAGGCGCAAATCTTCGCCTTCGCCAACAGCCGGATACCGGGTCGTAGTGGCATTGACAATTTTGCCGATGAAGTCTCGCGCTGCATCAACTGAGGCCACTTCGGCCACGGTGTCCGGTTCACGAAGGGCTTCCATGGCGTGACTGCGGACCAGTTTGGGTAGGATCCGGCTCAGCGTATGCGGATGGTCGAATAAATCAAGCCCGACTACACGATTACTCAGCGCAAAGACGACCCCGACCTGGTCCTTGACCATGGGTAGCGCCTGGACATATTCCTCCAGGGATTGCCGTCGCTGCTCATAGCTGTCCCGCATCGCGCGCGTGGGTGACCGGGTGCCCATATCACCGTCCAGGGCCTCGATCTCAGACCAGACTTCGGCCTGGCTGGCGTATCGACTGCCTGTGGCTTTGAGGCTTTGGGTTACAGCGACATGTTTGGCCCGTCGCATCCTCATAAACGCGATGTGGTCGGCTTCCTCGAATTCTGCCTGGTGCCTGGATTTGAGAATCCGATCGCGTTCGCGCCGGTAGCCTGAATCGTGCCGACCCCAGCGACCCGCTTCGACACAGGTCACAGGGATGGTGATTGTTTCCTTGGCCGGAGCGAGGATCGATATGTTGAGGATTCGGTTCTGCTTACCGCCTGAGATTTCCTCTCCGTCGACCAGTAGTGTCGGTTTGCTGCCGGTGTTTTCAAATCGGATCTCAGGTACGTTGCCGGATTCAGAGACTTCGCTGATTTTGATACTGGAATTCGCCATCGCCTGGTCCAGAGTCAGGTATTCAGGGGGCCCATCAACCGGTCGGGTCAGGGGGAACAGGGTCAGCTTGCGGTAGGCAAGAGGTTCGTCCAGGCGGATCTCGCCGAGTGCTTCAGTGATGATGCTCATAAATTTTGGTTTTCTCCGTAATCAATGAGGTTGAGTTATGTTTTATCGGGTAAAGCTGAACAAATTCCTTCAGTTCGCGTGCCCAACGACATTATTGGTAAACGGCTGACTCAACCCGTGAACCTCGGCGGTTAGCCTGCCGGTTGGAGGTGAGTACCACGTTACAAAGGCGTCTAGACCGGGTTTGTGGGGCGGGGTATTCTTTCTGCCGGGATACCGGTGGCCGTTCAGCGGTCGACGGTTACCCTGGAGAATGGCTTGTTTCTGCGATTTCATCTCCTGACGCCAGACACTCAGAGTGTCTGCAGGTGGCGGCACATACAGAACATTTGGCCACTCCTCAGCGGGTACTCCAAGGACCTCCATTTTTCCATCGGGTTGCCAGAAACTCCTGCCAGTTCGCGTTCTGACCATGTGCTGTCTCCTTTTTGGTCCAAGTTGAATCTGTTGCGTAATTCGATTCATAATGTGTTTGAGGTATTTGGCTGCTGGTGCTTGCTGTTTCGACGAATGTTCAAGGCTTCCCCGCGGTGTTCAGTTGAATCTCTCAGGTACTGCAACGGTGTTGACCCGGTTTGCGCTTCGGTAGGCTCTAGGTCTGCGCCCTGTAGATATAGAAGCCGGAATAATGCAGAAATTTTCATCTGCCATTCCGGTGAAAAAAATTGCCAGCAACCGGCACTAGGTAATATGGAGTCAGGCTTAAAATCGATTCATCGACGCAGACCGGATTTCGGAAACATCAAATAAAAAAGTACACCAATGAGGTATTCAGTCATTCAAATTTCACGAAGTGGTGTCCCCCACGTCTATTGGCTTGAGGATGGCCGTGTGGGCGTAGGGATGATGTCCGGGAGACAGTTGTATGAACGATCCTTTTGCCGGTCTCAGTCGAGCTGAGCTGGAGTCCTTACTCAAGAAAACACTCATATACGCAGTTTGGTTGTTAAAGCATTACGGGAATGCGCGTTATCACCCTGATCTTGATCCAGAAGATCTCGTATGCCGGGTAATCGATGACACCTGGGCGGGTCGACGAAAATGGGACCCTGGAAGACAGACTCGAATTCAATTCACCCGAGGTTGTATCCGAAGCTATGTCTCACACTTTTTTGAATCACTTGCATCGAATGTGAGCTCCTATGACCCGGTTTATTTTGAAGACCCGGCCGTGTTTGCGACTGATACAGACACCTATCGTGATCGGATGACCTCTGAGACCATTCGGAATACCTTTGAAGAACAGGATCAACCCGACCGACTCTGCGAGTTTCAAGAAATTCTTAAGGAGATAACGCTTCGAGTTGAGTCAGACTACCCGGACATGATTCCTTTGTGGATGCTGGTGCGTGACGAAAACCTTAGCCTCAAACATGATATGAAAGAGATTTGTAACCGGTTGAACCTGGATCCCACTACGGGAGGACCGGGCTACCAGCGAGTCAGTCGTATGCGAAAGAATCTGGAACGCGTTGTCGAGAGTTGCCGTTCTGATGATCCGAACGGTGGAGCACCGTAGTTCAGAAGTTTGATTCCGTCTCTAACCCGTCAGGAGCAGACAAACCATGGGTAATCAAGAGCACCAAAAGCAGTCAACTGACCTTGAGTCAGAATTCCTCAGTGAGGAACCTCCTAGTTTTGAGGAACAATCAGACATATTGAACAAAGTATTTGACGCCGATATCGATCGGGTTGATGCAGTAGAGTTGTTAGCAGACGCTGAGATTAATCTTTCTGCATTTGCACTTTGCCTTGAGTCTCATATGGAATATGAACAGAAGTCGTACAAAAGCACAGGTATGTTTGTGGGCTCTCTAGAGGCTCTATTTGAAGCGGAGTTAGATGCGTTGAGCGACGAAGAGGTGTTGTATTACCTCCAGGCCGAGGGAATCGACTGTGAGCGTTTCATCTCTAGAACCATCCATCTGATTAAGGATAGTCTTATCGCCTAATCAGAGAATTGTGTAGATGTGCTCATATGGCCTGACGGTTATGGACTTCTTCTCGTCTAACTCACTAAGGGTACCGTAACCCGAAATTTCACAAGTTTCGAATCGCGCAGTAATGTAATGTCGCCCTTGTGTGTTCGTAACTGGGTCTGTACGAGATTTAGGCCGAGATTAGTATGACCGGCGCCTTGATCAAGAAACTGATTGACAATGAACCCAGAGAAAAGCCCCTGAGCGACGAAGCGATCACTAAAACTCTGGCGAGTCAGGGCATTAATTGCGCACGAAGAACCGTCACGAATTATCGCGAACAGTTGGGGTATGGTTCAACGAGAGAACGCAAGCTGCGAGTATAAGTTGTCAGCCTTTTTTGAGTTTATTACGGACGGTATCCAAGTAACTCAGGATTTCCTTAAACAGGAACAGTTCCGCGCGAAGGTAGTCCAGGATATTTTCGGGTTTGGGTTTCCCGATCGTCTTTTCAAAAAATCGATTGATCCGTTCCTGGTCGAATCTAGGCCACTCTGTCGTATCGTGAGCATAGACACTTCTTAAGTAGTTCAGCCAAAGGCGTATCCGGCCGTACGACTCCTCGGTGTGGGCCTTGGGGTCATAGACCGGTTCATCGGGATGTCTGCGACTGTTGTCCTCACCTTCGAGCATACTGGATTCGTAGATCAAAACGTATAGATCCAGAATCACGCTCATAAACGGGGTTTCGTTCGTCTCGAGATTGCGTTTCTCCGGCGCGAAGTCGGCGAGCTCCAAAGCAGCTAACGACAAGCGTTCGATTCGTCGCCGGGTACCTGACGTAGTACGAAAGTGCTCAGGTTCGCCCGGCTCCCTGAGACGGTTACACAATGTAATCAGGCGTGGCATAAGATCACACGCCTTCCAGATCAATCCTCGAACCTGTTCTTCGTTGGGCAAGTCATGACCAGCGAGCTCATTGCTCAGCTGGTCATATTCCGTTTGAAATTCCGACACGAGAATGTCGGTCGTCTGGCCGTAGCGCATTGTGTCCCACGCATCGGCGGGTTCTTCTCCGCCTAATGTTGGTACTTCGACCAGTGTGTCGGTTGTCGATCGAATCCGATCCAGAAAGTTTGCCAGGGGTTTATTCGCGTAGTGCTGTTGAACGTGCTGGTAATTCGCAACCACAACAAGCCGGCCTTCCTGGCCGTCTCGGGTACGGCACCGCGACATGGCTGTATTCATCAGGTTCGCCACCAGATTGCCACCAGACAGAATCTGAAACGAATGATCCACATTCGATACCGTCAGATCCAAGACAATACAAACCTTCATACGACCCTGAAACGTATGAACAGTTCCAAACTCGATTCCTTCCGGCAGTCCGCTTAACTTGCTGACACGTTCCAGGTACTGGCTTTGCGCCCGGAAGGGCGACAAGACACCAATGTCGCTGGCCGTCAGCGACTGCTTCTGTAATAACTCCTTCAGTGTGCGGACAACAATATCCCCGTGATACGCGTTAATCGGCGATCGAGGGGTCCCGGTTAACTCTGGATCCAGCGTGCTGGTATCTATCAGGGTAATGATCCCACGTGTCGTCGTCTGGGAGGTCAGTCGGCTGCCATAACACAGCTGATTGAGGATATTGAAAATCCGTTCTGGGATTTCAAATTGTTCGCGCAGCAACACACTGATGTCAGTGTTCTGTTCCTGCCATGTAAAAAGTTCGGACAAATTATCGGTGCCTGATTGATGTTGAAAGATGTTGTGTTCAATCCACGGATTGCCGGTTTCGCTGGATGAGACCGGCGGCAATTGCATGGGGTCCCCAATTAGCAGAATCCTTTTCGTGGCCAAGCTTGCGAGATATAGAACATTTGTCAGACTCACCATCCCGGCATCATCAACGATCACGTTATCGTAAGGTTTGACGTCGTCATCCATCACCGTGGCCGCAATGGTCCGCGCCTGTAGCAAGGTGTCGGATCGTGTATTGTCGTCAAGTTGACTCACCGTGTGGTCTACTGCATCCCGGGTGTGGCAGCAAAGCAGTGTGCGTTCTCTTTTTTCAAGACAACCTTTGATGAGTTGCGCAGTGACGCGGGTCTTGCCACTGCCCGGTGCACCCATCAGAAAGAGAACGCGTTGGGTCAACCCCAACTTAAATGCCTGTTGCTGGCTGTCCGTGTTGCCGGCAGCCCAGTCGGGAATTAGCAGATCGCCACTGAGTGTCTCACTGCTTGCAGAGGGCACTACGTCGTGCAGAGTGGATCCATCACCAAAGAGTGCGATTATCAGCGGTTGCTCTGCACCCCGCCCTTCAAGTTCTTCGACACGCTCCAACAGCTTCCGGGTGAACAAGGTGTTCTGTGCAGGTCCTTTTGCACTTTGGATTTCTTCCACCAACGCTACCTTTACCTCACCCCACTCGCCTTTCGCCGCCGACTTCAGTCGTGCGCGCTGGTACTGTTCGAGCGGCACGGGCACGCCGCGTCGTTTAAGGGTTTTGTACAGCGAGGCGGACAGGCGACTAAGAAACTTAGGCATCGTTTTTTAGGCCCAGATTCTTGATCTTGCGGTTCAGCACCTGGTAGTGCTCATAGCCCAGCAAGCTGGCAGCGCGCGTCACCCGCCCGCCAGTCTGTGTCTGTGCCCGCAAAATGTAGTGCCGTGCAACTTCATCCAGCACATTTTCAAGTGAGAAGCCTTCACGGAATGGACGGTTGAGAATTTCGGTATCAGCATCGATGGGTGCAAGCTGCAGTATGCTCTCTATATCCTCCGGTCGCACCTCGACACGATCCGAATGTGTTGCAACACGAAACAACACATTCTCCAGCTCACGGATGTTGCCCGGCCAGTGATAGCGTTTCAGAACATTCTTTGCAGCGGCAGTCAGGCGGATGTTTTCAAGACCACGTTCTTTTGTCAGTAGTTCCTTTTTTTGATCGAATGCATGATTGATCAGCAGTTCCATGTCTTCGAGACGTTCACGCAAAGGCGGCAGGACAATCACATCACCTGCCAACCGGTAATAAAGGTCAGTCCGGAACGTACCTTCTACCACACACGTATTGAGCTGTTTTGTGGTAGAGGAAATGCAGCGGATGTCACTGACATCGACCGGTTTCGTCCCACCGACATGTGCGACTTTCTTATCTTCGAGGGCGCGAAGTAATCTGACCTGCAGCATCGGCGACAGACAATCCACCTCTTCCAGAAATAATGTGCCGTGACGGGCATCTTCCAGTGCCCCTTTGCGGACCTTGCGTGAGCTTTCTTCAAAGCCGAACAATTCCCGTTCAAGTTCATCTTCCGGCATCGCGCCACAGGACACGCGCCTAAATTCCCGGTCCGACAGGCCGGCATTCTGAATGGCATTCGCCAGCAGTCGTTTGCCTGTCCCGGGTTCGCCCTGAATCAACAGCGGTATGCTGCGTGTGGCGACACGTTTTGCACGACCGATTGCGCGTTTCATCGATGCCGATCGGTATTTAATGTCCTCAAACCCCGCACCATCGGCAGCCTCACCACGTGCGCCTTCTGCAAACGCTTCATCGGCAACGGCCTGACTTTTGTTGAACCGTTCCACCAGTTCTGGTACGTAGTCCGCAGCAATATCAAAGGGGAAATGAACCGGGCGCACACCGCCTTCCGGTGTCGCTTCAATCAACTGCGCATCGGGGTAGCGTGTCTGTTGAAGAATGACAGCTATCGCTGCCATTGCGTGAGTACCGGGTGTGATGTTGAAGACCAAATTTGCATCACGCCCGTGCTTATCCAGCAGTGCATCGACTTCGGCCGTCACCGTCGTATAGATGGCACCGAAGTCAGTTGGATAGGCAAGATCAGCGTTACTGCTCGTCACACGTGCGGATGTTTTGGTGATTGACCTGATCCACTTTCGGTAGGCGACCGCCGATCGATCCGGGTAGTTATTAATGACGTGAACGACGTCCAGATCACCACGCTCCAACACAGCACGCGCGATGGGCCCGGGGTGTGCCTTCTTTATACCGGCAGCTGCATCGTGATCCGTCCCGCCCAACCAGCTGACCATGATCGTTTTCATGTCAATGAGTATAACCATTCATATCGGAATATACATATTCGTATACGTTTTCGTATGTTTTGAGCTGTCTCTGTGATTTAAAAACAATATAACTTACTGATGTATAGGGTGTTTGGTATTTGTTCGTCTAATTTACATTTTATTATCTATGCACTGTTGATAGTGATTATCGTCTGTCTTGAACACACGCAGGAGATCACAACATGACTGAACTCACATATGCATTCGGGCCGATGGTGGCCTCACAACTGTTGTACACGCTGCTGTTTCTGGTCGGGGCAGCAGTGGTTATCTCTGCCATGGAGCAGTTCAAGCGCATACGACGTCGCTATGGCGTCGTGAAGCTGGGCCTGCGCTACGCATGGCCGTACCTGGCCAACACCCTGTCATCCAAAACTCGCAGAGCGCGAGCGCAGTGATGACATCAACACACTACAGGAGATCATCATGATCAACAGTGGAACGATCGGCATGCCGCTGCATTTCGGGCGCATGCCGAACTGGTTCACCGAGCACATGGGCGAGCTGAGTAAGGCCGTCGTGGAGTCGGTGATCCAGAACTATGGTAAGTCGGAGCTGCTCACCCGCATGAGCGATCCGAACTGGTTTCAAGCCCTCGGAGCGGTAGCGGGAATGCAGTACAACTCATCGGGCGTCACAGCTGCAGTGCTGGGATCGCTGCGCCGGAAAATTAACCCTATCTCGAGTGACCTCGGTGTACACATCCTCGGGGGTAAGGGTAAAGCTGCCTGGCGTGCACCCAAACAGATCGAGCGGGTCGCCGAGCAGCATAGTCTCGATGGTGATGAGCTGGTGCGGTCCTGCCAGCTCGCGAAACGCGTCGACAATAACGCGATTCAGGATGGGTATAACCTGTACCAGCAGCACGTCATCCTGACCGATGAGGGTGAGTGGACCGGCATCACGCAGGGCATGGACACATCGACACGCCGTGCACGTCGATACCACATGCACTCACCGTCAGTACGCTCGTTCGTCGATGACCCTCACACGGGTATCGTCGGTGACCGTGGTGAGTCCATCCTCAACCTCGCGGACACACGGGCCGATGGTGCGCGTCAGCACATCGTCGAGATGACCCAGGATGAACCGCGTGCAGTGCTCGACGCTGCGCGTGAGATCACCATGGGGAACTACCATGAGGTGCGCGAGCAGGATGTCGATCTGAAACGACTGGGTGCGGTACTAGCCCTGGCGCACGGGCACGAAATCGAGAAATTCGAGGACCTGCTGCTGCTGAAGGGGGTCGGTCCACAGACCCTGAAGGCACTGGCACTGACGTCGGAGCTGATCCACGGCGATGCCAGTCGGTTCGACGACCCGGCGAGGTTCAGCTTCGCGGTCGGGGGTAAGGATGGACGTCCACATCCGATCGACCGTAAGGCACTGCAGGAGACGATCGGTCATCTGCAGGACTCAGTCGAGCAGTCGAAACTGGGCTACGACGAGAAATCTCGCGCCCTCAAGCGTCTGCACCGTGCGACACGGCACATCGAGGACACACGCGCCCCTGAGGCGAATCTCGATGAGCTGGCGAGCGCGGAGTGGCAGCGTGCCGAGGAGTCAGGCGGCATGACGTTCATGGGTAAGGTCATCCCGGGCGTCACGAAGGCTGTCGTCGACATGCAGAACAGCCTGCTGTACGGCAAATCTGATGAAGACGCCAGCTGACCAGCACGGCTACGATCCAATTGCACTGGCGGTAGCCACCGAAAAGGTGGTTATCGCCGGCAATCGGCGGAAGTATGCAAATTTGGCGCGCCCCCTGCGGTTCTACGGGGGCACGTCATCCGCTACTGAGGTTGGCTGCAACCTGCGCTGTAAATTCTGCTTCAGCGACAGGCCGGTTCGTAAGCCTGGCACCACCGGAAAATTCTACACACCGCGACAGGTGTTCGATGCACTCGATGCGAGTGCGAAAAAACACGGTCACAAACTCATCTCCGCATCGGCGAGCGAGGGAACACTCGGTCGGCAGCACCTGTACGAGCTGCTCGAACTCGTCGATCAGTCGGACTACGTGTACGTACTGGAGACCAACGGCATGACACTGGGCCATGACCCTGAATTCGCGCCGCAGCTCGCACGTTTCAAGAACCTCCACGCACGCGTGTCAATTAAGGGCACGAACCCCGACGAGTATGCACGCCTCACAGGTGCAATCCCGTCGAGCTACGCGCTGCCGTACCGCGCACTGCGGAATCTGATCGATGCCGGCGTGTCCTGTAACGCGTGCCTGAGCCTGTCGTTCAGTACTGAGGCGGGTCTGGCTGAGGCGAAACTGCGTCTGGCCGACGTACACCCCGGACTGCTGATCAGTCTGGAGGAGGAGTACATCACGCTGTTCCCGAAAGTCGCCAAACGACTGCGTGAGGACGGACTGAAACCCACTGCGGTGCGTCACCGGGGACGGATCGTCCGTCTCGATACACCACTTATTTCATCGGAGAAACTCTCATGACACGAAAATTTATTCCGCGGCCGATGGCTGAAGCACCGGCACTGCCGGTCGCGGAAGCACAGGTGCCGCTACGGCGGCACGCGCTGCTGCTCAACCCGTTTTACCCGAAGGATCCCATCGCGAGCTTCGGTAAACATGTACTCACGCCCACACTCGCACTCACGAGTATCGCCGGCGCAACGCCCGAGGACTGGGAAGTCAGTTACTGGGACGAAAATCTGCTCCAGGGCACGCCGCCGTGTGACCCGCTGCCTGAAGTGGTCGGTATCAGTGTGCATCTGACGTTCGCTGAGCGTGCGTATGAGCTCGCACGGTGGTATCGATCCATGGGATCTACCGTGATCCTGGGCGGCCTGCATGTGGTGTCCTGCCCGGAGGAGGCACAGCCGCACGCCGATGCTATCGCAATTGGAGATGGCGTCGCCCTGTGGCCACAGATACTCACCGATATTGACCAGGGGACACTGCAGCCCACTTATCGGGCGGATTTCACGCGTCCCTACCGGGATGATCCGCCACCGCGTCGTGACCTGCTGCCCAAAGCGAGTTTTCTGACCACCACCTCACTGATCGCCACGCGCGGCTGCCATAACCGCTGTGGATTCTGCTACCTCTCGACTGATGGACTGCGTATGCCCTACCGCATGCGTGATGTCGAACAGGTGGCGGCCGAGATTGAGGCCGATGGTCAGCCGTACTGCGTGTTCGTCGATAATAATCTCGGGTCCCGCCCGGACTACCTGCGCCGTCTGTGTCAGGCACTGAAGCCGCTGAACATCATCTGGAGCGCGGCTGTAACCATTGACGTAACCGACGATCCTTCACTCGTCCGTGAGATGGCTCTGTCGGGCTGTACCGGCGTTTTTATCGGTTACGAATCCCTCGGTCACGACAACCTGCTGGAGGCCCGTAAAAAAACCCCGGCACCCGAGGATTATCTGCGTCGCACCCGGGTACTGCACGATAACGGCATTCAGGTGAACGGCAGTTTCGTGCTCGGCTTCGATCACGACGGGCCGGATATATTCGAGCGCACTGTGAACTGGGTTGAGGAGGCAAAACTCGAGTGCGCCACGTTCCACATCCTCACACCGTATCCCGGCACACCGCTGTTTCGGCAGATGGAAAGCGAGGGACGACTGTTGCACAAAGACTGGAACCGGTACGACACAGCACATGCCGTGTTCCAACCCAAACACATGACACCCGAGGAACTCGAGGCAGGGTATCAGTGGTGCTACAAAACACTGTTCTCACATGGTTCGATCTGGCGTCGGCGCCCGGAAGATTGGCATGCAGTGCCGTCGTACCTCGCGGCGAGTTATCTCTATAAACGCGCCAACCCATTGTGGTACGCACTGATTAGACGACGCTTGGTGAACCGCATCTGGTCACCACTCATCACACTCAACCGCGACAGGCACCTGTCGTTTCGTAAACGACTCGGGCAACAGCCGCTATCAGGTGTGTGTCGTGCAGACAGTGTAGTAACCGCGGGTGTGTAAGCGTTCGGCTTTATGTCTGAATTTATAGACATTGCCATGGGGCTGTTAATCATAGAAATGATGGCAATCTTATTTCAAGTTCTGGGGGTAATTGTGTTGGCTTGTGTCGTGGCTATTTGCCGCGTAGTAGCGCGAGTTTTGCCAGTTCGGAATGACTAGGACTCTGAGATAAACAGTGAGCTAAGAGAGTGTCGTCACAGCCAGCGTATGATCATCAATTGCATCGACCCTACCTTCATCAAAAGGATAAACCAATGTTTCAAGTACATCTAGAAAACTATGCGCAGCCGGATAATCGTGCGACGGCGACTGTCAGTCTTGCAAATGGCTGCACCGAACGATTGAACCGCGTCAGAATGTTTCTGGCCCGGGAGAATTTTCAGGGGTTCACTCACCAGGAACTGTTTATACCGGCGTGGCATTCGATCGCTGCCTTGTCGAATATGGCCGAGAGCATCACGAACCTGCATCTCAAGGATCAGTTAGACATTGAGGAGGCTGTGCCACTGCTTAAAGAGATCGTGCGACGGGCGGTGCATCCGAAAGTGAATCCGTTTCGCCGCAAACTAGAAGGTGTTCGTAATCTCTATAAATGGGGCTACTACCTGGAGCACCTCAACATCTGTCTCGGGGCATTGTCGCGACTCACAGTCGATCACAAGTACACCGGACTCAACCGTCGGGTCAGTGAACATCTGCGACACAACACCCTCAAGTACGACAACTACCACGCAGACCTCCACGCCCGAAGCCGAATGAAATGGCCGGCCGACCAGGCGGCTATCCTGTATTCACTGTGGCTCTACGATCAGAACTATGGAACTAATCTTTCCGATGAACCGATTCGTGGATGGTTCGAGTACATGAATAGTCATGCGGTCCATCCGCAGACGGGTCTCTACATTACAGAGGTCGTCGGTGTGAAAAAGTTCAGTGGCATTCCTCGAGGCTGTGCCCTGTCTTACCTTTCACACTATGTCGGACGATTTGATTTAACAGCGGCGAGCGCCATATGGGATCAGTACAAAAAACATTTCCTGACGACTACGGTCATCGGCACAGGTTTTCGGGAATACCCGGTTGACTACAAGTACCAATGGACACCTGACTCCGGCCCGATTGTGTTGGGGCTCGGTGCTGCCGCTACCGGGATTGGCCTGAATGCAGCATCAACAATTGGGGATCGTGACACATTTGTTGCGATTGAGAAAAATCTGAGCCGTATTCAGTCGTGGTTCGGCGTCATCGAAAAACTTATTGGCAATAATCTGATAACACGTGTCGCTACTGACCTGCTCGCGACGTCGATCCGACTCAATGCGGAAACTAAGATCACGTGGTACTGAAAACGGGTTTCAATTTAACGCACAAAACCATTTCGGCATCGGGGCTATTGACCAAAAATGAGTAGAATGGAAAAGCTAGTTCTTGATATCGAAAGGGCAAACAGGGAAAGCAAATTACGTATAGTTTTAGCCCGAAAGATTCCGACGCATTCGGGCAGTCACCCGCCTTTGGAGTTTGACGGGGGTTTTTGTCTGGCACTCCCAGACTATAAAGACTTTCCAGCCCTGCTTCCTTAAGGATCGTTGGTGACGCCTATCCCGCCTGACGTTTCCTTCCAGCTTCTCAGTCCAGTAGTCCTGCCTTGATTTGGGAAGGTTTGAAAAGCGACATCCGCTGTGCTGGTGCCAGAAACAGCCGTGAACAAAAATAACCGCCTTGTATTTCGGTAGAACTATATCCGGACGTCCGGGAAGATCTCGGCGGTGAAGCCGGAAGCGGTAGCCCATGCGGTGGAGCAGGGACCGGACCGCCAGTTCAGGCTTGGTGTCCTTTGCCCGGATACGGGACATGTTCCAGCTTCGTTTTTTAGCTGAAAGATGATCGGTCACAAAAGATTCGGTGCAATTTCATTGTCCATATAGTGATCATTCCAGTTGAGCAGAACTTGGTAGTTATTTTTTACAACCTCGATTTTATTGACTGAAACTGAGGATCTGTAGTATTCAAGAAACCTGCTCGGCAGCAGATAGAAGTCCAAAGAATCTTTTTTAATGCCAAGAATAAGACCTATATGATCACTCGTGTATTTATACACTTTAACGTTTGACTTGTATTCCCTATCTACACCTCCTCGCCCCCCGGCGGTCAGCGGCAAGCTCGTGTCACTAATTGTCTTGACTTGTACGCCAATCAGTTCGGAATCCGTCGGATCATTCGCGTGGTTATGATAGACCTCGAGAAACAGATCACTGGCTCCCGAAGAAAGGTCGATTGACCCAACAGTAAACCCAAGTCGCATCAGCACACCTCTTGCAATTAGCTCGTGCGCATCTCCAAGTGGATTACCACTTTTTTCGGAAATCAGACCCGTGGCGTCTAAGTCGAGAATCATGGTTATGCTCTCCTTAGTGTTGAAACAGCATTGGTAACTTATTTGAGATCCAGCTTGCGCTGGCGGTCTGCTGAATCCCGCTGAATTCTTACGTCGATCGGGACTGAATTTATCTGTTCTGCTTTTTCTGCCAGATCAACAGATACAAACTTTCCTGAAAAAAGCGGCTTAAGGGACTGTGCAATTCTTTGCGCACTCTGCGGAGGAACTGCATTGCCGATTTGGCGCCTCACTTCAGTGAATGATCCGCAGAAACCGAAATCATCCGGAAAAGACTGAAGCCGGGCTCTTTCCCGGTTAGTCAGAGCCCGCGGCTCCGGGTAGTGATAACCCCATGTGCCGCCGCCGCCCGCAGCGATAATTGTTTTTGCCGGCTCGCCTCTATGGATCCGCCTGTACACATGGCTGATCATGCCCTTTACATACAGCGGATGATCTTTAGGAATATCAGCAAAATTTCCGCCCTCGGAAATCAGCTTTAGGAGCTCAGCAGTCCGCGCATTGATGTTCATATGTTCTGAATTGGCAGCCACCGACTCTACACCCTCTAATGCTTCCCCCGCCGTGAAATAGGGGCAGTCAGCCTTCGGTCCGTGGGTTGGCTTGGGAAAACTGTAATCGAACCCGGTATCTATGCGAATGCCGGTGATGATAACCCGCTCCCGAAACTGAGGCACACCGTAGTCGGCAAAATTAAACAGCTTTACATGTACCAGGTAGCCCGGCTCAATCAACGCAAAATCATGAACAATCTGCTTCAGCGCCTTTTTCTGATTTGCGCTGATCAGACCTTTGACGTTTTCTGCTATAAATGCCTTAGGTTTCTTGGCATCTACAACTCTCAAAAAATCTTTATAGAGATTGCCCCGCTCGCCGTCGAGACCCGGCCTTTTCCAGATAATTGAAAAGTCCTGGCACGGAAATCCTCCAAGAACCAGGTCTGCGTCCGGAATATCTGTATCAGAATATGGATCAACGTCACTGATGCTGCGCCGGTCAACGATTGTGCCGGGAAAATTCCTCTCGTATGTATCTGCGGCCGTTTCATTGAATTCATTAGCCCAGACAACGTTGAAGCCTTCTTTATGAAATCCTAAATCAAGCCCGCCACAGCCGGCAAAAAGGCCGATAACAGGTGCGCCAGCATGAATCTTTTCTGCAGCTTTCGGAGCAGAAGATTTCCAGCTGCGGATACCGCTATTAAGCCAGCGCTCCAGTATCTTAGCTTTTTCACCGTTCGGAACCGTTGTTCCTTTTTCCCATCTGCTAAGCGTCGATAAGCTTACACAAACAAGATCCGCGAGTGCTTGCTGGCTTAACTGTTCTTTACTCCTTAGGCTTTTGATTCTGGCGGAGTATGTATTCTTGCTAGTCGTCATTGGGTTCTGAATATTCTGACTACCGTTCTGGGAGGATTCCCGTAAGATTCTGGGGACGTTTACAGAAACTCTAGAAGGCAAACAATCTCCAATATTTCTGCTGTAACGATCAGCACGTTGATCAGACTACAGCATGCAGTAGCTCACAGGATGATACCGCACTTCTATCCTGTCCTGGAATCTACCCGGTCTCAGCAGCTAGTTGCTCAAACACCGCCGTCTCCTGTCTGTAGGTGCAGAATTTACAGCTCTTTTCTACAGGGGGCAGTTCGCTTCGATTCAATGTCTCTTTAGCCTCAATCAGCGCGGTTTCCACCCAGCCATCGTTTCCGTCATAAGGCAGCAGACGGACCCTGAATTCAACCTTGTTATTGAATCCGTCCAGATCCCGCCGGCCATTACAGTAAACAAACCATCCCCGATTACTGACCGGGAGCCCATTTCTACGAAGAAGCCACTGGTAGATCTCCATCTGCCGCTTGTATGAAATCTGCCAGTCCGCATCGAGACTGACCTCACTTTTCTTTGCAGTCGCCTTGTAGTCAACCACAAGGTATTCACCGTCCTCATCCAGCCACAAATCGTCAATAGCACCAAAGAACTCAAAGTTTGTTGCAGTATGCAGGTAGCTGACACCCACAAAGTTCTTTCTCCACTGATCGAGATCTGAATGATTTGCTGGCACAGCCTTGATGCCGGCATCAGCCATGTAGGGATGCGCCACACCCTCAGTACGGCACTGATCGAATTCCCGCTTCAGCAGTTCATCAACAGCCGAGTTGATATTAAATGGAAAGCCCGGAGGTTGACCGACACCCAGGCGCCGGTCCAGATAGAAACACCTCGGGCACTTCAGGAAGTTTTCGAGCTTTGTACGGCTCAGCCGATAAGGGCTGACACTTTCAGGGTCATACAGGTTTCTGATTCGCGGCATTCTGATTCTCTGATCCGGGGGGTGTCTTACCCCACTCTAACTTCATATTTGCTTATGCGTCTCAGGTAAGTTTTTCAGTGTGAAAAAATGCCACGGAATAACCACTTCTTAAAGCTGACATAGCCCTGGTGTTTAGCTATTATTCATCTGCGCCGATTTGAGTTTCTCAGCTTGCAGGCGCCTTAAAAAATGTCGCTAAAGCGGGAGACCTCCCCAGGCCCGGGACGGATCTTCTCCTTAACTACCGGGCTGAGGGAATTAGATGAAGATTCTCCACAGTAAAAAGCCAAGCATATTCGATGCGCTATTCGAATTACGCTTGCGTATCTAGCCAGTAAGCGAATACGAAGAGATGAATACACCGGCCTGGCCCGGTGACAGGACCCGTACGCCCTTGATCTGGGCGGGGTCCCAGAAGCCCTCGTGGACCGTGACGCGACAAGGGCACTTATCAAAGCATGGGGGGAGCTCTGGATTCTCTGCATTCTATCTCCGACCCCGGGCATCGGCCGGCTCGAACCGGCGCGATCCGTGGGTCCCTCCCTGTCCGTGAGGTGGGGAGTTGATTATGAGATCACTATGTCAAAACCAGAATTCCCTCCTCGGCTGAAGAGACGGAATTCCGTATCAATCTTCAAAAAACGGAGAAAAGAATGACTGTAAACAACATGTTCAATGTCAGATTCCAGATGACCGGCAAGCAAACTGACGATGAATTAAAGGCCCGGTTCATGTGCCGGTTTCCCAAGGCGATGACGCGGGCTTATTCAGGAAACCAACCGTTCAACGACTACACATTGTCAAGGCTCTTCCAAGTAGAAACTGAGGACCCGCGAGGCGCTGAATCGTTCAGTCTGGACCTGGGGCAGGCGCTCGGTACAAACACCGACGTTGGTGTGCCGGTAGATCGGGACTGGTGGGATGATTATGCCGAATCGAATAACGAGCCAAGCATCGATCAGGTGAACGCCCTCGCTGCCCTGGTTTTTGACCCGGTAGCGGTACCTCCCGATCACATTCGCTGGCTTAATTTATCCTTGCTGTGCAGGCGCCTTGAAGCCACCAGTCAATCCCATGAGGCTTTCAGAATGGGTTCCAGACGCTACCTGGCCATGTCTGAGACAGAGGTGAGAATCGACGTATACCGGTGGCTTTCGAATTTCTACTTCAAGAAGGCTGCACACACGCTGCCCCGGTCGGCGTCGCTGTGGGCCTGGGACTACCGGGAGGAATTCAAGCTTGATTATCAGCGCTTCGTAGCGGGAGACCCGAAACAGGCCGAGGGACCATTTGTCGAGAATTCCAGGCTGTTCCGTGCACTTTGGGTCGGTCCCGTGGCCGTGTCAAAACTGATGCGAAACCTGCAATCCACGACTGAGCAACTGGAAAACGCGTTGGCCGATCCGGCCAATATCGACAAATACAATCTCCAGTCTGATGAGACCCGGAATCCTGTAACGCTGGAGGATCTCGCAGCACTTAAAGACACCTGTGTTTTATTTCAACAAGAAGTTCGGTCTCAGTTTCCCGAATGCTGGATCAATTCAATCCGCGAAGAAAAGATCCACGATGCGCTGGATGTGAGATTCTGGGTGGAAACGGAGTCGGCAGTGAATTTTCTTTCCAAGGCTTTCCTTACCCGATATCCCGACGTGCGTATCGAAAAGAAAGTGGGTTACCGCAGGGACGTGAAGACTTACGCCCTGGCCTTTCTTGTGCAGAGGAATCCGAACGATCAGGACGATTGGGAAAAACTGTGCGAATTTACAACCGAACTCAGAGAAGAGTTGCCGATCTCTTCCCTGTGCGACGGCATCGCCACGCCGGTTCATTCAGGGGACTGGGACCAGTCCTGTGACGGTATCGCTGATTTCTCGGAAACCAATATGATCTGGGAAACGGCGAAGCTGGCATATGACCCGCACGCAGCGCCGATCGATGGATTACGTGCGGTCCTGATCTACGATGTCCTGGTCAACCACGAGAACGACCGGTTCGAATCGATCAAAAAGATCGGTTCTGCGTCCGAGCAATACCTGCGAGCCGCAGGGCTTCAAATGATCAGCTACCACGCCGAACGCCAGTTGGATGATCCCCTGGAAGACCCGCTGGCTCGGGATCACCAGAGATTTGTCTTGAACGGCCGTCAACAGGCGCCAGGAGCATTTCTTCTCGAATCCGCAGTACTTAAGAAATCGGGCGTAACGCTTCGGCGAGCAATTCACCACATGGACGTCGAGATCCCGGAGGCACATTCCGAAAGTTTCTTTGATTTGGAACTGGATCTGTTTGGGGACCTGGAATCCGATGGGTCGGATAATCACGATAGCTCAGGAGGTTACTAATGGAAGGAGAAGTGATTGAAGGTATCAATCTTGAATTCCGTCCGGACACATATTTCCCCGAATCCCGGGACCGGGCTCAGCTGCTTTCCAATATAAAGGGTCAGGCCCGCCGAGAACTGGTATCGCGTCAGCTGGACGAGGAAGGATTCACCTCGCTGGATACATTCATCGCCAGGCCGGAGCTAGATGATGACCAGAGGGCAGCCTGGGGGAGGGTACATCCGTGGATGATGGGTGGAGAATTTCTGCCTGATTTTGAGAACGGAGAGGTTGAGATTGCCCGGGTCAGCCTCAAGTCAACTCCCTTCGATCAGAAAAGCGTTCGGGCGAAGGGATACGGTGATGATATCCATCTGTCCGTTGAGGATGAGTATGGGACGGAGTATGAACTGCCGTTTAATAGAGTGACAAAACCCCTCTCTCTCGGTGAACTCATAGAGTTCCTCAACAGGACCGACCATCCTGACGATATCTACAGTGGCGGACTGGTATTCAGTCACTGGAACTATCTGGACGATGAGCACTATCACCCGGCGGAGTGTGTCGACTTTGCAACCACTGAATCGGCATTTTATCCGGAGCTTGAAAGTTACTACCTGCAATATGGAAAAGTCTGGGTCACGAAGAAGATGGAATATCACATCGCGCAGATCATGGGTTGCGACATGACAGAGATAAGCGACTTCCTTGAAAAACTTCATCCGGAGTGGACGCTTGAGCGTCTTTTTATGTTGGATGAAGACCTGTTCGAACTCCTCGAGAAGCGGCATGCTCTGACACCGGATGAGTTTGAAGACTTTGCACGACAGTCCTGAGAATTCCATCCGGTCGGATCGCACCTGAGGAACAAACATGAATCGTCGTCAGTTTCTTATCCGGGCTGCTGATGCCCGTGATCTGCTTTCGATCGGCCTGCTGCAGAACCGGTTGAATGAAATCGGAGGAAGCACTCGTGTAGAACTTTCCGGTATGCACAAATCCCGCCGGGCATCCTGATGAACTACTGCCAGAAAATCAGCCGGACATACGGTCGTTCGATTCCGGCGGAATATCTGATCAAGGCAGTACGCTATCAGCAGCCCCGTCCCGGGATCGTGACTGATAATCTGTTTCTGTCCTGGGGACGCTTGACCGATAAGCTTCCCGAACCGGATTTTAGGGTTGTTACGTTCGCGATAGGTCACGGTGATCGGGATTTTGCGTTCGCCCACTGGCTTCTGAGCGGACAGAAACACGAGGTGCTGGCGCGTCTGCGGCCGATGGCCGACATCGATCGGGTGCGAGGTTTCCACAAACTGCGAGGAATGACGGCGTTTGGTCGAGACACCCAGGCCCGACTCGTCGCTAACCAGTTTGTGGCATCGTCGATAGCTAAGCAGATGGCTCGTGCATTGGCATCGGGGCGTGTCTCAATTGACCCTGATGAAGCAAGGCAAGGCTCGGCTGGATGACTCAAAATGTAGTAGTCAATGTAGCTGCGGCGAGTTCAGTGAGTCCGACCGGTTCACCGACTGAACCGTCAGATCGAGCATCAGGCCATCGCGGGACAGGGTCAGCGGAATACCGACGCCCGCCTCACCGGTTGCCCAGACTCGGCGGAACATTTCGGCCAGTTCCTTGACGGGCTGACCGCCAACACCGAGTATGAAGTCGCCGACCCGCACGTCTGCGCGCTGCGCTGGCCCTCCCTCCGCG
>Ga0315339_1001087_pt1 | contig 26387 bp, 26 predicted proteins | sample ASW17metaG_FD_204514 | JGI IMG/M metagenome (GOLD analysis project Ga0315339, IMG submission 204514) | Ammonia-oxidizing marine archaeal communities from Pacific Ocean, United States - ASW #17 | ecosystem: Environmental > Aquatic > Marine > Oceanic | place: USA: California | collected 2016-12-05 | reverse complement strand
TAAGCAATTAAAATAAATGGAGAACATATATGGCAGTAGATATAGAAAAAATATATTTTGATAAACAGGAAATTTATGAATTAGCATGTAAATATATGAGGGGCTTAGATAGATGGGATAAAGAGCTGCTAGGGTCTGTTTTCCATGATGACGCTTACTGTGAGTATGGTTTTCATAATAGTGATGCAGCTACTTTTGTTGATTTCTGTATGGAAGCTTTAGGTGACCATATTTCAAACCATCATATGATAGGACAAATGTTAATAGAGGTTGATGGTGACGAGGCTTTTGGGGAAGTGTATTTTAATGCTTATCATAAGATGAAAAAGGAAGATGGCTCTTTTGAGGAAGTAGTTATAGCTGGAAGATATATAGATCGATATGAGAAAAGAGAAGGTATATGGAAGATTGCATATAGATCAGAAGCAGTAGATTTTACAAGGACACAAGATTGTAATGAACCTTATTATGATACTCCTGGAGGACAGGCTTGTATTAGAGGCAAAAGACAAGATGATAATGTCTATGATAAAGAGAGAACGAGAAAAAGAGCTTAGGGTTATGAAAACACTATTAGTAACGGGTGCAGCAGGGGGAATAGGTTCTGAAATAGCAAGGCAAGCAGGAAATCTAGGGTATAAGGTTGGTCTTATAGATGTAGACCAAGATGGATTAGAAAAACTGGCTAAAGAGATCCCTCACTCCATAGCATTACCAGCTGATATTTCTAACGAAGAATCAGTTCAAGATAGCTTGAATACTTTTAATGATTCACCTGATGCTCTCATAAATTGTGCAGGTATAGTTAGATTTGGTAGTTTATTAGATCAAAGCGCAGAGGATTTCCGTAAAGTATTCGAAGTGAACTTGTTGGGCTGCTATATCATGAGTTGTGCCTCAGCTAAGCTCATGATTAAAAAAGGCGCTGGGAATATAGTAAATATAAGCTCATTAAGCGGAGGAAAGCATCCAGCTATTCATGCAGGTGCTTACGCTTCAACTAAGGCGGGAATGGCAATGCTATCAGAACAAATGTCTTTGGAGTGGGGTAAAGATGGTATTAGAGTTAACACTATTTCACCAGGCTTCATAGATGCGGGTATGGCAGCTTCACATTATGCTGATAAGCAAGAAAGAGAAAAGAGAGAAAAAATGGTACCCATCCAAAGAATAGGTACGGCAGAAGACATTGCTAAAGTAGCTATGTTTTTACTTTCCGATGATTCTTCGTATATTCATGGAGAGAATATTTTGGTAGATGGCGGCGTGATAAATAGTGTTTTAGCAAATATTAGTAGGTCCTAAGAATAAAAATTAAGAAAGATGTCTCAGATTAAAGACAGTTCAATACTTATTAGCGGAGGCGGCTCTGGTATAGGAAAAGGAGTGGCTATATATCTTGCTTCTCAAGGAGCAAAAGTAACAATCTGTGGACGCAGACAAGAAAAGTTAAAAGCAGTTTCAGACCAAATAGGAACTAACTGTGTCTTTGCGCAAGCAGATATTACTTCTAAAGAAGGTAGGTTAAAGGCAATATCAGCTGCTTTGGAACATGGTAAAGGTTTAGATGCCTTATTGAATATAGCTGGAAATATGTATAGAAAGAATCTTGAGGACTTAGAAGAAGATAAATTAATAGAGATCTTCCATTCGAATGTTATCGCAGGCATGATGCTTTCTAAAGAATCCATTCAATATTTAAGGGAATCGAGTGGATCAATAGTATTTGTTAGCTCTGTTCATACAAGAAGAGCTTTTACTGGTGCTTCTCCTTATGCAGCTTCAAAAGGGGCCTTAGAAACTCTTACCAAAGTTCTGGCATCTGAGTTAGGACCTTCAGGAGTAAGAGTTAATTGTATTGTTCCTGGCGCTGTACCTGGTGAAATTAATCAAAGAGCAGGTTTGTTTAGTGATAAAGAAGCCAAAATTCGTTTGGAAAAATTAATACCTGAGCATAGATTGGGCAGAATAGGCACTCCCAAAGAAATAGCCAAAGCTATTGAATATTTAATAACTGCTGACTGGACTACAGGAGCTATTTTAGATGTGGACGGTGGGTTGGGTTTGGGTGCAATACAGGATTAACTTAACCTCAGAAGTTTCTTTGCATTTTCAGCAAGATATAGGGGTGTGGACTTTAGAGAATTTATATCAGGCTGGTCCCAACCTAAGAAATTAGTTCCTAACACTTGTCTATTTTTACCGACGATGGTTTCTAATAAATTTAGAGAAGGCATTTGATGTACATGATTATCAAACCAGATTAGTTGAAGTTGCTTAATGAACTCGCCCTTTTCTCTAATCCACTCAGGTGAAGTGTGTCTAAATTCTGCCGCTAAAGATAATCTGCCAGCAAGGAAAGCAATATTACCTCCTCCATGACTTATACAGATATCTAGATTGGGATGTCTCTTCAAAACTCCACCAAAAATTATATTTCCTAATGCAATAGTCTCGTCATTGGAAAACCCAACTGTTAAATCTAAGCTGAAGCTATCTAATCTATTATCTTTATAGGGGCCATTTATACCTTGAGGAGCAGGATGAATGAATAAGGGGACATCAAGTTCTACAAAAGTTGCATAAAGCTGATCCAGTTGAGGCTGATTAAACCCTAAAGGAAAATCAGTCCCTATATATCCTCCTAATAATCCTAATTCATTTATAGATCTTTCAAGTTCTTTAGCAGCTTCTTCAGGATCTTGCATTGGAAGAGAAGCAAATCCACCTAAAGACTCAGGACATCGCATAATAGTTTCAGCCATAATGTCATTGTGGAGCTTGCAGTATTCAATAGCTGATTTACTATCAATAAAGTGGAAATAAGTTATAGGATTAGGAGACAGGACTTGATAATCTATACCCATCTTGGCCATAGCCTCTAACCTTAAGTTAATATCCATGAAAGGAGTGTCTCTATATCTGACTCCTTCTAATTTATAGTCCCCTACACGAAACCAAGGTTTATCAATATTTCCTCCTATTTCAGGGCCATAATCTTTAATAGAATTGAGAGTTTTTTCAAAAACAACATGAGCATGTATATCTATTACGTTCATTAGAATATCTAAATTATTCCCAATCTGTACCTTTAGATTCCATAAATGTCTTAATCCAAGAGTGATAATTTTGGACTGCAGGCTCATTTCTTCCATATACGAACTTATTATTTTTTAGTTTAGAAATATTGTCTTGTATCTCTAATCCAATTTTATAATCCTCATCTTTTACTGCTTGAAGAACCATGTCACTAAAATTTTTGCTTATAGCTAGTTGTTCATCATTTTCTGGTTTTTTAGCTGAAAGAATAGTTTGCCTAGTAATTGTTCTATTCGGTGAGTTGGTAGGGAAAATTTGACTAACTAAACAGTGATCACCAAGAACACCTGATATTGATAGATTTGGAAAACCAGAATGTATTAGTCTGATATTTTCTAGCGGGCTCCAATCTTTTTCTGGTTTGTTGGCTAATTCCCCTAAGGATTTTCTGCCGAAAGTTAATCTTTGATGCGGGCCATATGTATCAAGGACTAATAGATTTCCCACTGTATGTTTCCCAACTGTTTTTCCGTGAAGTTGATTATGATGATACGCTTCAAGATAGCCATCTAAGGCAACTTTCCAGCCAGGCCCTTCTAATTCTCTTTGATCAAAAATATGCCAATCTTTTAAATTCAGAGTTTCTAATTCAAGAGCAAAATCTCCAAGCCAAGAATCTACCTGAAAATCTTCTCCAGGAGTTAATAAAACCCAAATTAATCCCGATCGTTCTGAACAATTTAGTTCTATTAGTCCAAATTCTTTTTTATCAATGTCCCCAAAAGTGCTTTCTCCATACATACCAATTAATTGACCTTCATGATTATAGGTCCATGCGTGATACGGGCATACAAAAGATCTTTTCTCTCCTTTTCCCTCTTCACAAATCTTTGACCCTCTATGTCTGCAAACATTTAAGAATGCTCTTGCTTTGAGGTCTTTTCCTCTAGTAATTAGAACCGGAGTATCTAGAACTTTCATTGAACGATAACATCCATAATCTGGGAGTTCAGAGCTTAAACATAAAGCTAAAGGAAGTTGTTTATATATTCTTTCAACTTCATTTTTATATCTATCTTCATCAATATAGGCTTCTATAGAATTAGACATAATACTATCAGCCTGATCTGTACTATGATTTTCATAATGATGAAGAGCCCTTCTCACAAGGGATATCATTTCTTCGGACTGTGTACTATTTTTGCTCAATCTTTGTATTTTTCTTTGAAATTAATCCAGGCTGGAACCTGTTCTGGAATGTCTGCCATGACTTTTTCTCCACCTATAGATACTCTTAATGGATTATTAAGATTTTCAATGTATTCAGCAGTTTTAACATAATAAACAAAATTAATAGTTCTTTTTAGGAATTTCCATGAACCCTCTTTTCTAGAATATTCATCATCATATTTCATTGCCGCTAAACTTACTTCTCCATTTGGAGTTGTTTCAGCATGGCTATAAACAGTGCCGGAAGCTAAATCTGAGTCCTCAGTATTAATTTTTATATTTGCATCATGGGTCCAGTGGAACGATGGACCTCTAGTTTTTAAAATATCAACGTACATATTTAATATATTTTGTCTTCCTTTGCATTTCATTGATCCATTGCGCGAATCAAATTCGGCGTCTTTTGTGAAAAGTTGTTCTAAAGCTTTCATATCTTGCTGATCACATGCGATAGCATAATTAGATATTAATTCTCTAATAAAGTCCTTAGATTCAAGCCGATCTAGGCGCCCAATTATTTCTTCTGAAATATCCATTATTTTCCTTTAAAATTTAAAAAAAGCCTTGTTTTATAGACAGTTAGAATTCATTCAAATTAAATCTAATCAGATTGTACAGAAAATTTTGATAAAGATTTAGCTGAAAGGATTTCTATCCAATATCCATCAGGATCTTTTATAAAGGCTAGTCCTTTCATATTGCCATCATCTGGTTTTTTTACAAAATCTATACCTAGTTGATCAAAGCGATTGCAGGCCTCATAAACATCTGGAACGCTAATTCCTATATGTCCAAAACCTCTTGGATCTGAGTTTCCATCATGATAGCTAAATGCTGGGTCATTTTCTGTACCCCAGTTGTGAGTAAGTTCTAACATGGCCTTTTGATTTAAGACATATGCAAATCTTTTTTCCGGTTCATTAGGCACCACTTCATCTTGCTTTAGGTACCCCAAAAAATACAATGAAAATTTCATATCAGGAAAATCAAGCTTTTTTATAAGTGACATCCCTAATTTATGAACATAGAATTCAAGTGAATCATTAGGATCTTTGATTCTCATCATAGTTTGATTAAACACAAATTCTTCTGTTCCTACAGCTTTAGTTTTTTCTAGTTCTTCCATAATTCTCTCATTTATAAATTAGATATCTAACTTTTAATTTAATATAAAACCAGTTGAATATTATCAAGAAGATACCTTTATATAAACTTTCTTTATAACTTATGGAGAAATTTAAGTAATTTTTAGTTGTAAATTAATAATAATTGGCATTTTAATGCCAAAATAAAAGTTGATAAATTGGAACAATCAACTATATTGAATGTAAGATATAAGTATTTTTGAGAGAGGTAAACATTATGTATTTTAATAAATTAGCATTAGTAGCTATTGTGATCAGTTTTATGGGTTTTCCAATTTTCTCTGCAGAGGCTTCTGAAGGAGCTTCAAACCAAGTAGAAGAAATAATGGTTACAGCTCGTAAGAGGGAAGAAAGTCTTTTGGATATTCCTGAATCTATTACAGCTATTTCAGGAACAGATATAGAAAGACAGAATATAAAAACTCTAGATGATCTTGGGTTCTTAATACCTAACTTAAATTTATCTATGAGGGCTGATGGATTCCCTAATGTCTCCATAAGAGGTTTGGGTTCTTTTGGAAATACTCAAGGTATAGGTTTCTATATAGATGATGTTCAATTATTTTCGGATGCTTCTTCAAGATTTGGCGATTTAGAAAGAATTGAAGTTTTAAAAGGGCCACAAGGAGTATTATTTGGGGGCAGTAATATAGGTGGCGCTGTTAAATATGTTTCAAAAAGGCCTACTGCCGGTGAAAATACAGGAAGAATAAAAGTATTAGGTGGAGATCAAGGAGTGATAGATACTGAAGTGAGTGCTAATTTATCTTTAGGTGATGAATGGGCGATGCGTTTATTTGGCTTCACAAGAGAAGATGATGGAATTCTAGTTAACCCTAGAACACCAAGAGTAAATGGCGGAAGAAGCTCGGCTGATCCAGATGCTGGCGCCTATGATGAAGAAGGCATAAGGCTTTCTTTAGCTGGTCCAATAGGAGAAAATTCTTCGCTTTATTTTACATATAGAAGAAATGAGTATGATGGTCCTGTAAATATGTGGACTAGAGATCTTGAGCTCCCACACTCATATTCAAATATACTTGATACAGGCATAAATCCTTATCATAAAAGAGAAACAGACGGGTATAGTCTTGAATTAACTTTTGAAAGAGACGGATATGATATTACTTCTCTTACTTCTTATACAGACACTTATAGCGAAAGGTTTACAGACGTAGATTTAATGCCTGAGTTTATTTTAGATTTTCTTAGACCAGAAGATATGGAAGTTACTACACAAGAGATTCGCTTTACATCAACTAATGATAGCAATCTTCAGTGGATTGGTGGATTCTATTACTCTTCTTTTGAAGAAGTAATGCGTTCTACGCAATTATGGCGTGATGCGAGAGTAGATGCAGCTGGAAATATAACAGGAGCTTTAGGTTTGGCTATTGGATCACCTACAGGTGGCGGAGTGTGGGCAGGACAGATACCTACACTTGCTGAAGAAATGGATACCTTAGCTTTACCTTTTGAGTTCAGAGATAGGGACAAGGTTCACAAATCTGCTTTCTTAAACTTAACTTATGATTTATCAGATCAATGGGAGTTAGGTATAGGAGCAAGAATAGATAAATGGGAGAATGAATCTTCTAATTTGGACACAGGGTCAGTTGGTTCAGTTGGTGATACAGATTTCTTACCTAGAGTGTCGTTAACCAGGAATTTAGATGATGGCTCTATAGTCTATTGGACTAGTTCTGTTGGTATGGAACCAGGAGGCTTTAATGGCGTTGATTTACCTGGAAAGGCCGGTGAATTATATAATTTTGATTCAGAAGAAGCTATTCAACATGAGTTTGGGTGGAAAGGATTGATTATGGACGGTCAAGGTTCTGCTTCGATAGCAGCTTTCTTTATTGACTATTCAGATCGCTTAATTGAATTTCAAATTCCTAATCCTGATGGTGGAGGACTTATTGAAGGTATATTTAATGCTGGAGATAGTACTCAGTATGGAATTGAGGCAGAGATGTCTATTAAAGCATCTGAGTTTTTAACAGTTGGAGCGTCATTTGGCTTTATTGAAGCCGAATGGGATGATAATACTATAATACAAGGCGTTGATATGTCAGGTAAGACACCTCCAGTGGTTCCTGACAATAGTGCGGCGCTAACAGCTAGTTATTTAAGGCCACTTTCTAATGGCATGAATTTTATGTTTGATTTTCAAGTCAGCCATAATGGATCTTTCGAAGGACTGCAAGCGTTTAATCCTGTAACTAATCCTAGTTATACTTTAGCAGGATTGCAAATGGGTTGGTCAATGAATAGTTGGGAGTTTATGCTTAATCTAGAGAACATTACCGATGAGGATTATTACGTGGATGTTCAATATTTATCTAACTTACATGCGATAGATGACAATGGAACAGGTAATATAATTATTGGTACCTTAGGTCAGCCTAGACTTTTCTCAGCAAGTCTTACCTATTATTTCGAGTAATATTTTATAAGGAGGCTATATGAGTAAGGCATTTAATATACATCAAGATAACCTTGAAGGCAGATATGTCCAGATGGATGAAGTTGAATGGGTAGATTTTCCTGCAGCTTTATGTGAAGGGCCAATTAAGTGGAAGCTTTTAAATGTTTCCCCTGAGTTAGGATCTTGGACAGCAATCTTTGATTGCCCGGCAGAAACATCTTTTAATAGGCATATTCACATAGGTCCAGGAGAGTATTTCTTAACTAAAGGCAGAATGGATGTTAGGGGTGGAGATAATGAAGGAGGCTCAACTGCTATAGCCCCTGGTTATGGTTATGAGCCTTGTAATGCTAGGCATGATAAAACTTACTTCCCTGAAGATAGTGAGTTTTATATGAATTTTGTGGGGCCTCTGAATTTCATTGATGAAGAAGGAACTACAATAGCATTAGTTACTTGGCAAGATGCTCAAGGTGCTTGGGAGGCATCATAGGTTAAAGGCTTTTATATTATAGGAGCTCTTTTTATAGTATTAAGAATTTAGTGAGGTAAAGTTATGTCAGAAGCTACAGCTAATCCAGAATATAATCCTTCCGGATATGGTGATTGTATAGATACCAATAGGTTGCCGTGGATACCAGTGCCCAATGTTTCGGGTATGTTTATTAAGCCAACTAGAGCAAGCTCAGAAAGCGGAATTTTTTCTTTAATTTATAAGCTTGAAGCAGGCACTTCTATGCCAAGTGCAGTCTATTTAGGTGGAATGGACATGTTAATCCTTTCAGGAAAAGCTGAATATGATCAAGATGGGACCAAGAGTATATTAGAACCCGGTATTTGGGGTTTTATTTCAGCAAATTCTAAGGTTAATGCAATTGTAGCAATCGAAGATACTGAAGTTTTAGCTAACTTCTATAGCGGAGTAGCTTTTTTAGATAATAATGGCGCTTTAGATTCATTATTTACAGCAGCAGATGTTTTAAGTCTTGCGAGAGAAAATAGCGTTACTTTAGTTCCAAATTCTCTATCAGCTTGCATGGAAGAAGGAACCATTCCTTATTCAGGTAATGGAGAGCCTCTTGCAATAGCAGCATCTGATAATGCAAGTAAGATAGTTGATGAGCCTGTTTCTACTTCTTCAAATGGTTCTGCTGTAACACACCCTCATTTTGTTGACACACGATCAGTGCCTTGGTTAGTTCTTCCAACTATGCCTGACGTGGGTCTTAAACTTCTTAGAGTGAGTGAAGAAACAGGATTTGTTTCTTTGATTGTTCGTCATAATGGACTAGCAGATCCTCATACTCACCTAGGAGCTAGTGATTTCTTAGTCTTAACTGGAGCTTTGGGAGTAAGAGCTGGTCCTCCCGAAGGTTACGGTCCTGGAATGTGGTTCTATGAACCTGCTGGTGCAAGGCATGACGCAACACAAAGAGTTACTGATGAGGACTTAATATATACAGCAAATATTTATGGTCCTTTATTTTTTGATCAAGGTAAAGGGACGCCAATCGACTATATTTTATCTTGGATGGACTACAAGGAGATGGCTGCGGCTGGAGGAGTTAAGCTAGTACCCAGTACAAATCCTAGTGATTCTAATTTATTAGCTTGGGCTCCATTAAAAGCTTCTAATTAGCTCTTGATTAAGCATGGCTGCAAATAAGCTAGGCTATGCTTTAATTACCAATGCTAGGATCATTGATGGTAGTGGTAAAGAGCCCTATACAGGTAATGTTCTAATAAAAGATAATAGAATTGATTCCATTCTCAATGATGTAAAAGATCTTTCAAAAGGTATTACTATAGAGAAGACTATAGACGCTAAAGGTAAAACCCTTATGCCGGGCTTGATTGATGCTCATTGTCATATAAGTTTTGATGAACCCACTTCAAACGATGAACTTTTTTTCCACAGAAGAGAAGGTTTAGCTTCTATTATTGCAGGCCAGAATGCATATAAAGTTTTGCAGTCAGGTGTGACGGGATTTTTAGATGCAGATAGTTTATATAATGTAGGTGTTGATCTACGTGACGCTATTGAGAGTGGAATAATACCAGGTCCTAGAATGGCTGTAGGCGGAAACGCTTTGTTAACATCAGCAGGTGGCACTGCAGGCAGATTGATTCCAGATGAGGGGAAGAGGGGTTATGGGGCAGTAGTTCGGAATAGAGATGAAATTGTTTTAGAAGTAAGAAGGCAAATAAAATTAGGTGTAGATTGGATTAAGATCCATGTATCAGGACTGGTTCCAAGACAAACCACTGAAGGGGAACTAAAAGCTTGGAGTATAGAAGAATTGAAAGTTGCTTGTGACACAGCTCATGAACTTGATATTCCTGTTGTAGGCCACTGCAGAAGTGCCGATAGCGTTAAAGATTCGCTTCTTGCTGGAATGGACATGATTTTACATGGAACTTACATGAATGATGAAGGCTTAGAAATATTGGCGGATAAAAAAGTTCCCATAGTTCCTACGTTTACTTTTCAAGCAAATTTGATTGATTATGCAGATAAAATGGGAGCTTCAAAAGACTATAAAGAAATTTTTGAAAAAGAAATTGACGATAACATAGAGATTTTAAAGAAAGCTTTTGACTTAGGTGTACCTTTTTTATGTGGAAGTGAAACTGGGTTTTCTGTGACTCCTTATGGTGATTGGCATTATAGAGAGTTAGAAGTTTTCGTAAAAAAACTAGGTATGACCCATTTAGAGGCAATAACTTGTGCGACTAAAAATGCAGCTCTTTCGTTAAGAAAAGAAAAAGAGTTAGGCTTAATAAGTCCTGGCTATTTAGCTGATTTACTTATAATTGATGGAGATCCATCTAAAGACGTTACTTTATTAGGAAAAAAAGACTTAATAAAAATGGTATTATTGGATGGAAAAGAAGTTGATTTAACTCCTAATCCAGAAAGACTAAGAGATCCCCCAGGGTGGAGAGTTTCTTCATATTCTGCAAAAATACTTAAAAAGTAACTAGAAATTTTAAAGCAAATCTATGTCTAAATTGTGTTTAGTAACAGGTGTAGGACCAGGAACTGGTACCTCAGTTGTAAAGCGTTTTGCAATAGCTGGGTATAAGGTTGCTATGTTGTCACGCTCAGAAGAAAGATTATTAAATTTACAAGCTGAAATTCCTAATACAGTAGCTTATCCTTGCGATGTATCGAATGAACAACAAATGTCAGATGTAATTAATAAGGTAAAAAAAGACTTAGGTGTGCCAGACGTATTAGTGCATAACGCAGTTAAAGGAGGAAGAGGTAATTTCCTTGAAATGAAACCTAAGGATTTATTAAAAAATTTTGAGGTTAACACAATGGGTTTATTGTATTTAGCAAGGGGTTTTGCACAAGAAATGATAGATAGAGGTAATGGGTCTATTATTGTAACAGGGAATACTTCAGCAAGAAGAGGGAAGCCTTGGTTTGCAACAACGGCACCTACAAAAGCAGCTCAAAGAATATTAGCAGAATCAATTGCTAGAGAGATTGGACCAAAAGGAATACATGTATCTTATATTTTAATAGATGCAGCAATAGATGTTCCTTGGACCAGAGAAGCTTGGCCTGAAAAGCCAGACGACTTTTTTATGAAACCAGATTCAATAGCAGACGAGATATTTCATATAGCAAATCAGGACAAGTCAGCTTGGACATTTGATGTAGAGATAAGACCATTTGCAGAACCATGGTAATGGATATTTCTAAAAGAATTCTAGAAATAGTTGGAGATAAAGGAATTTTAATAGGCCCCGATGTAGCTGCAAGAAAGGCTGGTATATGGATAGAAGAAGGTATAAAGGCAAAAGCTATAGTCCGACCAAAAAATACAGAAGAATTATCCAAAGTTTTGGCTATATGTAATGAAGAAAAACAATCAGTAGTAGCACAAGGAGGTCTTACAGGTTTGGTAGAAGGTGCAATTACTAGTCATAAACAAATAGCTATTTCTACTGAAAGGATGACAAGAATAGAGGATGTAGACATTATAGGTAGGACTATGACAGTTGAAGCTGGGGTTCAGTTAGAAAAAGTTCAACAGCAAGCAAATGAGAATGAATTGATGTTTCCTTTGGACCTTGGAGCAAGGGGATCATGCTCTATTGGAGGAAATATTTCTACCAATGCCGGAGGTAATATGGTTCTCAGATACGGTATGATTAGAGATTCAATTTTAGGATTAGAGGCAGTATTAGCTGATGGAAGAATAATTTCTTCTATGAATCAAATGTTAAAAAATAATTCTGGTTATGACCTTAAGCAGTTATTTATAGGAACTGAAGGTACATTAGGAATTGTAACTAAAGCAATTTTACGTTTAAGAGAAAAACCCAAGAGCTCCAACACAGCATTAGCAGCCTTTAATTCATTTAAAGCTGTGACTAAATTTTTAAAACATATTGATCAAGGCTTAGGAGGTAATCTAAGTTCATTTGAAGTTATGTGGAGAGATTTCTACCTTTTAGTAACAAATCCACCAGCAAAAAGTACACCTCCATTACCTCAAAACTACCCTTATTATGTTTTAATTGAATCCACTGGATCAAATCAAGAAAAAGATACGATCCATTTTGAAAATCTGCTGGAAGAGGCTATAAGTATTGATCTAATAGAAGATGCCGTTATATCTAAATCAGAATCGGAAAGATTAGCTCTTTGGGCAATAAGAGATGATGTTGAACAACAATTCCAATATGGGCCTGTTAAGATCTTTGACGTTAGTTTGCCTATATTGTCGATGGAGCAATATATTCTAGATATTAATACTGAGCTTAAAAGATATTGGGATTCCTACCACTGCACTGTTTTTGGTCATCTAGCAGATGGCAATTTGCATATTATTGTTGGAGTGGGCAAAGGAGATGAAGAGTCTATAAATAAAGTTGAATCTTGTGTGTATAAGCCATTAGAGCCTATTAACGGAGGTATCTCAGCAGAACATGGAATTGGTTTGGAAAAAAAAGGTTATTTGTCTATATCTCGTTCAGAAATAGAAATAGATATCATGAGGACATTAAAGAAATCTTTAGATCCAAATAAAATATTAAATCCGGGTAAGGTATTTGATTAACAAGGTTAGATTATTGTTATAATAGAGCTTTCCTTTTTATACCATCACAACATTAAATGAAAAAAATTATTTGTTTATTATTGATTTTGCCTTGTTTTTTAATTATTGCTTCTAGAGAAGAAGATGCTATTAAACAAAGATTAGTGAAGGTAGGTAATGTTTGCATCCAAGGCGAAGATTGCTCGGCATTAATCGCAGCAGTTTCTTCTGAGAAACCTTTATTATTATCTGAAAGATCTGGTATAGAAGTTTATAAAACAGCTTGCACAACTTGCCATAGTATTGGTTTAGCAGGGGCACCAAAGTTTGGCGATAAATCTACTTGGGGTAATAGGCAAGATAAAGGCATAGAAGCCCTAGTCGTATCTGTTATGAATGGTTTAAATGGAATGCCAAAGATGGGCTTGTGTATGGATTGCACAAAAGAAGAAATGAATTCAGCTGTAGATTATATGCTTTCAGAGCTCAAGTAATTGATTCAATAATAGATTCGAGCTCATTCCAAGTTTTTATTTGTAATATTTTATTTTTATCTGCAGTCCATTCTTTATTTTCTGGATTGAACCAAATGGAATGGAGACCTGCATTTTTTGCACCAATAACATCATGTAGAGGATGATCGCCAATGTGACAAATTTCTCCTGGTAATAAATTTGTAGATTTTATTGCTGCTTCAAAATGCTTCGGATCTGGTTTGCTTGAATTTAAGTCTGTAGACGAGAAATGAAAATTAAAGAGATGATTTAAACCAACCTTTTTAAGGTCGGCATTTCCATTAGTTAAGGAGCCTATAATATATTTATCTTTGAGAGAAGTTAAAACATCCAAGACCCCTTCATAGAAAGTTACTTTGTTTCTTGCTTCGAAGAATATAAGGAAAGCTTCTTTGCCAATCTTAGAAGCTATATTAGATTCATAACCAGCTCTTATCGCCAGCTCTTTTATAGATAAAGTTCTAAGCTCAGATAGCCTATTAATTAAGGTTTTGTCTTTATAGATTAAATCTTTTCTTATGTTTAATACAATATCTTCATTAAGTACTATTTCCAATGGCGGGTAATTCTTTATTAGCCATCTTTTAGTTATTTTTTCAGCTTCTATAATTACAGGAAGTATTGGCCACAAAGTATCATCTAGATCAAAAGTTATGGCTTTAATCATCTTTTATTTTTTTCCTCTAGGATGTGTTTTGTCATAAACACTAGCTAAGTGTTGGAAGTCCAGCTTTGTATATATCTGGGTAGTAGCTATGTCGGCATGACCTAACATTTCTTGAACAGCCCTAAGATCTCCACTTGATTCCAGAAGATGACTTGCGAAAGAATGTCTTAACATGTGAGGATGAATAGCAGGTAAGCCTCTTTCCTCGCTTATTTTTCTTATTCTTAGTTGAATAGATCTTTGTCCCAATCTATTTCCTTTGATATTTAAAAATAAGGCTTCTGTGGAGATCTTATATGTGCTTTTATTTCTATATTTTAGCCATAGGTGTAAAGATTGGATCGCTTTTTTACCAATAGGTACTATTCTTGTTTTATTGCCTTTTCCTATAACTCTGCAAGTTTTTTCTTTAATAGAAATATCAGAAATATCTATATTACATAATTCTGCTAGTCTTAGGCCTGAAGAGTAAAACAACTCTAAGATAGCTTTATCTCTTATTCCAATCCATCCAGTTGCTTTATAGTCAAGGAGTTTATAGATCATATCAGCGTCCATAGCTTTAGGAAGTAAGTTTGGAGATTTAGGAGCTTTTACAAAGCTGAATGGAGTATATTCAAGTCCTTCTTCAGCTGACAAGTATCTAAAAAAACTTCGACATGATGATAATTGTCTTTGTATGCTTTTAGGACTTAGGCCTTGTCTTCTTGTTTTACTTATAAAGTCTCTTGCGTGGACATCTTGCACTTCTTTCCAGTTCTCAATATTTATATCTATAAGAAAAGCAGCAAGTTTATTAAGATCTCTGCGATAATTATTAATGGTGTGGACTGAGTATTGGCGAGTTACTTTAAGGTTAAAAAGAAATTCTTCTATTAGCTCAGTCAGCATCGAGATATTTTTTGTCAATAATTTTGCTTAATATGTCAGTAATAAAATCTAAGAAAATAGTATCTTTATCCTTAGAATATTTTCCTTCAATGTCACTTCCAAAGATTAATACAGCAGTTGTTGAAATACAATTTAGTTTTATTATTGATGAGTCTTGAATTAAAGATTTAGTTTTAAAGATTTGTTTAATAGTTGGTTTTTCTAATCTACCAAAGAAACGCGGTTTTTTGTTTAGTATTTCTCTTATCAATCTAGAAAATTTCTCGTCTTTAATTCTGCCTTGCGGTAATTTTCGTTCTTTTGTATTTTCTAAAAAGAATAATTTACATTCAGTTGCACCAAGTTTATTTACAAATGAATCTTCCACTTTATTAACTATTTCTTGAATATCTTCCGCATTGATTATCTCTGAAATTAATTGTTTACTAAGGTCTAGGAGAAGTTCATTTTTTTTTGCTATTTCAACAAGACTATTTAAATATTCATTATTAGACTGAAAGTTGCTTCTAAGGATATCCACTTGTCTTTGGATTAAAGAAACCGCAGCCCCGGATTCATGAATAATATTTAGAGAATTAAGAACATCAGGGTATTTTATAAAGAAATCAGGATTTAAGATTAGGAACTTTCTAACTTCTTCATCTGATGGAAGAGAAATTATATTTTTTTCAAATTTAGACTTCATATTCGTCATGAAAGATGGCATTTCCTGAGGCCTTGAGATATATTTTATTTTTATATTCTATCTTCAGGCTTCCAGTCTTGAAGTTGACAATAACTTCAGGGTCTAAAAGCCCTTGATTGTTTCCTATTGCAACAGCAGCACATGCTCCACTTCCGCAACCTAATGTTTCTCCAACACCTCTTTCAAAGACTCTAAGATCAATTTCTTTTTTTGTTAAAATTGAACTAACCCCTAAATTTACTCCTTCAGGGAACTTTGGATTATTTTTAAGGCTTTCGCCCCATTCTCCTAGAGGAAAAGAATTAATATCTGACATGAAAGAGATAATATGAGGATTTCCAAGAGAAGCTATCCCAATTTCAAGAGTATTTTCTCCTTTCTCTAGAGAGTATTTATTTAAAAGGCCAGATAGAAAAGGCAGGTCTTTTGGTTCGAAACTTGGGCAAGGAATTTCAGTTGAAAAGATATCATCTGGAAGTGTTTGCATTTTCCAATTTCCACCGATGGTTTCTATTATAAAAGATTCGCTTGATATCAACCCCATAGAAGTAACATATTTAGCTACACATCTTGATCCATTCATACAGTTTTCAGCTTGAGAACCATCCCGATTATAAATAGAACTTCGAATATGATTGTTAGGATCTCTTGGTGGCTCTATTGTTATCAGCTGATCAAACGAGGGTATCCCTTCAAGTGAAATTTTTTTAACCTCCTTTGATGAGATTGAACCTTTTTTTGTTAATAAATCTAATATAAGTATTTCATTTCCTAACGCAGACATTTTGGTTACTTGCATCTTTACTTATTTTTTAGTTTTCTTTTTCAAGTTTTATCATATCTTCAAAACTTTCACGACGTCTTATTAGTTTCACTGTTGATTTATTAACAATTATTTCGGGAGGTTGAGTTCTACTATTATAGTTTGAACTCATTGCTATTCCATATGCTCCCGCTCCTTTGATTGCTAATAAGCTTCCTTCTTGAATTGAGAGTTCTCTTTCGTGCCCAAAGACATCTGCACTTTCACAAACAGGTCCTACAACTATATATTTTTTAGATTTCACAGGAAGAATTTCAGTCTCAAGAATATCATGCCAAGCACCATAAAGAGCGGGCCTTATGAAATCATTCATGCCAGCATCAATCAAAGCAAAAGATGAGGTGTCAGTTTCTTTAATTATTTCTACTCTAGCAAGTAGTACTCCAGCATTTCCAATTATTGACCTACCTGGTTCTAATAAAAGGTTGTATTCTTTTCCAATTTCTTTTACTAAATTATTTATGGTATTTTCTATTGATATTTCTATTTCATCTTTATAGCGGATACCTAGACCTCCTCCTAAGTTTAGATGAGTAATATTTAAATCTAATTTTTTGAGTTTGCTTGCACAATCTTTTAATCTTTCCAGCACCCTTATAGCAAGAGATGCATCATTTATTTGAGAACCTATGTGGCAACTTAATCCAAAAAGAGAAATGCCCTTTAGTTGCTTTATATTTTTAGCAATTTCTTTGATCTCATTTTCTGATATACCAAATTTACTTGTTTTTAGTCCTGTAGAAATATATTCATGGGTTTTAGCTGAGATATTTGGATTTAACCTGATTGAACAGTTTACTTTCTTATTTTTAGCTAAAGCTATTTCATTAATTCTTATCATTTCACTATAAGATTCTATATTTATAGATAAAATATCCGAATCAATAGCGAAGGAGAGTTCTTCGATTGATTTGGCTACTCCAGAAAAGACAATCTTTTTAGGGTCGGCATCAATAAGCAGTGCTCTCCTTATTTCATTTGCCGAGACAGCATCAAATCCGGATCCCATTTCATGGAGTGATTTAAGAATAGAGATATTAGGATTAGCTTTTACAGCATAACAAACTAAGTCTTTTTGCCTAAGGCAGCTTGAATACTTATTAAAATTATCTTTGATTACAGAGCCGGAGTATATATAAGCAGGAGTACCATAATCTTCAGCTATTTTTGATAGGGGTACTTCATCTACGTAAAGACCATTATTTTTTTTATTAAATCCTTTCATTAGATACACTTATAGATATATTGGTTTCTTTTGGCAACACTAAAGGACCCTTTTGTCCACAAGAGACTATGAAAATAAGGGTCATGAAAATTAGAATGTTTACTATCATCTTATGAGGAATATAACCTATTCTCATTTTCTAGATTTAAGCTTTATTTTTGCTTTCTTTACCTGCCTAATTACTTGTTTCGGAGAAGTGCCTCCTATCATGTTCCTAGTATAAATTGTTTTTTTAGGATCTAAAAAACTATAAACATCACTTTTAATTAATTTTGAGAATTTTTGGAGATCTTTTATGTCCAGTTGGTAGAGTTGAAGGTTTTGTTTTTCAGCAAATACAACAGCCTTGCCTACCACTTCATGGGCTTTTCTGAAGGGCAATCCTTCCATTACTAAATAGTCGGCTAAGTCAGTCGCAGTTATTTGACCTAAATAGCAGTCATTTTGCATTTTCTTGGAATTTACTTTAAGAGATTTAATCATAGGTGCAAAGATATCTAAACTTTCTATGCAACTGTCTAGAGTTTCAAAAATATACATTTTATCTTCTTGCATATCTCTATTGTAAGCCAATGGAAGGTTCTTCATTAAGCTTAATAGACCTGTTAAAGCTGAAAAGTTTCTTGATGATCTTCCTCTTATTATTTCTGCAACATCTGGGTTCTTTTTTTGAGGCATGATTGAAGATCCAGTGCAAAATTCTTCAGAGATTTCTATATAGTTAAATTGGGTACTAGACCAAAGAACAATTTCCTCACAGAACCTTGAAAGATGCATACCAAGAATGCTGGCCGATGCTGCCAATTCGATAATAAAGTCTCTGTCGCTCACAGAATCTATAGAGTTTTGGGTTACATCTGAAAAGCCAAGATTTGTAGCAAGTGATTTTCTATCTATTTTGTACCTTGAGCCTGAAAGAGCAGCTGAACCTAGAGGAAGAGAGTTCATTCTGATTAACGAGTCTTTAAATCTGTCAAAGTCTCTTTGCAGCATTTCATACCAAGCCATCATGTGATGACCTAAGGTTACTGGCTGAGCTATCTGCATATGAGTGAATCCTGGCATGATAGTTTTATAATGTTTTTCTGCAAGCTTCACTACTTCAAGTTGAACAAAAGTAATATTTTCTTGTAATTCTTTTACTGATGAACGTAAGTATAGTTTCATATCAGTTGCTATTTGATCATTCCTAGATCTACCTGTATGGATTTTCTTACCAGCTAAACCTATTTTTTTAACCAACGCAGCTTCTATATTCATATGAACATCTTCCAGTGCATCAGACCAATTAAAATTTCCACTTTCAATATCTTTCAGAACTAGTTTTAGACCTGATGTAATTTTCTTCAATTCAGTAGATTTTAGAATCTTTGCTTTTTTTAGAGATTTTGCATATTCAATAGATCCTATAATATCTTCAAGGTATAACCTTCTGTCAACGTTAAGTGAGCTTGTAAAAGATTGAGTTTGTTCACTAACCTCTTTTTTGAATCTTCCACCCCAAGATGTATTTGTTTTTATCTTCTTCTTTGTTTTCATTTCTCATTTAAGCGCACTAATGATCGCTTTAGTAGGTTCTAGTCTGTTAATTGTATAGAAATGAATACTAGGGGCACCATAAGAATATAGTTTTTCACATAACTGAGTAACAATTTCTATACCATATTTAATAAGATCCTCATTATTCTCTATAATTTCAAGCTTATTTAAAAGGTCTTTAGGAATTCTAGCCCCGCAGCCATTAGCCATTCTAATATTGGCTTCTAGGTCGTGAATAGGCATTATTCCGGGCACAATTGGTATATTTATATTTTTTTTTGCACATTCATTAATAAAATCTAAGTACACCTCTTCTTGATAAAAGAATTGTGTTATTGCTCCGTCAGCACCAGCATTTACTTTAGCAACAAAATTTTCAAAGTCTTTTTTAGGGTTTATAGCTTCAGGATGTACTTCAGGATATGCAGCTATTTCTATTCTGAAGTATTCACCAGCCTCTGCTTTAATGAAGTTAAGTAAATCCAAGGCATAAGGAAAATCACCAATACGTCCAAAGCCTGATGGAAGATCTCCTCTAAGCACCACCAATCTAGTAACACCTATAGTCTGGTATATCTTTAATAATTCTTTGATATCTTTTTTTGTTGATCCAATACCTGATATATGAGCACAAGCATCAACTTTTGCATCCACAATTAAGGATTTACAGGTATCTATAGTTCCTTCTCTAGTAGAACCGCCAGCACCAAATGTTACCGAGAAATATTCAGGACTATATCTTTTGAGTGAATGAGTTAACTCAGTTAGTTTTCTTTTTCCAATTTCCGTCTTTGGAGGAAAGAACTCAAAACTAAGAGTTTTGGAGTTATTTTCCATTATGAGTTCATCATGTTAAACCTAATATTTATATAAATCAGATTTAAATGGTCCCTCTGTTGAGACATTAATATAGTCAGCCTGTTCTTTGTTTAACTTAGTGACCATTCCTCCAAAACCTTCAACCATATAAGATGCCACTTCTTCATCTAACGCCTTGGGAAGAACTTCTACTTTTAATAAGTTTTGCTTTATTTCATCATCATTTAAAGTGGCATATCCTTGCTCATAGAGGTACATTTGAGCAAGAACTTGATTAGCAAATGAACCATCCATAATTCTTGAAGGATGACCAGTAGCATTTCCGAGGTTTATTAATCTTCCTTCTGATAATAGTATAATGTAGTCTGAGCTTTCAGGATTATGAGGCCCTTTAGAAGATGAATCTCTATAAACCTTATGGACTTGTGGCTTTATTTCATCCCAGTACCAGTTATCTCTCATATATTTAGTATCTATTTCTGTATCGAAGTGACCTATGTTACAAACAACAGCACCTTTTTTTAATGAGGACAGCATATTGCTATCACAAACATTATAATTTCCAGTAGTAGTTACAATTAGGTCTGTGTCTTCAAGTAATCTTTTGTCTATGCAATCTATCGAACCATTATTTATGCCATTTAAGTAGGGAGAAACCACTTCATAACCATCCATGCAAGCTTGCATTGCACAAATAGGATCAATTTCACTCACTCTTACAATCATTCCTTCCTGTCTAAGGCTCTGAGCTGATCCTTTACCAACATCACCATAGCCTATCACAAGAGATTTTCTGCCCGCTAACAACATATCAGTAGCTCTCTTTATTCCATCATTCAGACTATGTCTACAGCCATACTTGTTGTCATTTTTAGATTTTGTTACAGAGTCATTTACATTTATGGCAGGGACTTTTAATTCATTTCTTTCTATCATTTCGTATAGTCTATGAACGCCAGTTGTTGTTTCTTCAGTAATTCCATGTATATTTTTTAGAACATCAGGATATTTTTCATGCACCATTGCTGTTAGGTCTCCTCCATCATCTAAAATCATATTTGCATTCCAAGGAACCCCATCTTTTAATATTGTTTGTTCAATACACCAGAGAAATTCTTCTTCATTTTGGCCTTTCCATGCATAAACAGATATACCCGCAGCTGCTATGGCTGCTGCTGCTTGATCTTGTGTAGAGAAAATATTGCAGGATGACCATCTAACTTCTGCTCCTAATGCTGTTAAAGTTTCAATAAGAACTGCTGTTTGTATTGTCATATGAATACATCCAAGTACTTTGGCGCCTTTAAGAGGCTGTTCTTTTGAATATCTTTCTCTTAGTTTCATGAGAGCAGGCATTTCAGATTGAGCTATTATTATTTCTTTTCTTCCCCATTCTGCTAGAGAAATATCAGTCACCTTAAAATCTGTAAAATCATCATTCATATTTTTATGCACTCCTTAATGCTTCAGCTTTATCAGTTCTTTCCCATGTAAATTCTTCCTCTTCTCTACCAAAATGACCATAGGCTGCTGTCTTTTGATAAATAGGCCTTTTAAGATCTAGCATAGAAATCAATTGTTTAGGTCTAAGATCAAAATTTTCATTTACTAAGTTAGCAATTTTCTCTTCATCTATTTTAGCTGTTCCAAAAGTATTCACAGAAATTGAGGTAGGATTTGCGACCCCTATTGCATAAGAAACTTGAATTTCACATTTATCAGCCAAACCAGCTGCTACTATATTTTTAGCCACATATCGACCGGCATATGCAGCTGATCTATCTACCTTTGAAGGATCTTTACCTGAAAATGCCCCTCCTCCATGTCTAGCCATTCCACCATAAGTATCAACTATGATCTTTCTTCCAGTAAGTCCACAATCACCAACTGGACCCCCTATTTCAAATCTTCCAGTGGGATTTATTAAATATTTAGTTTTAGCATTTAACCAATTGGCAGGAAGAATAGGCTTTATAATTTCTTCCATAACTGCTTCCACTAGATCTTTATGGCTGACATCAGGATCATGTTGAGTAGAAAGTACTACAGCTGAAATTGATTCAGGTACTCCTTTTTCGTTATAAACAAAACTGACCTGACTTTTAGCGTCAGGTCTCAGCCAGCCTAGCGTGTTATTTTTTCTTAAGTCAGCTTGTTGTTTAACTAGGAGATGAGAGTATGTGATTGGTGCGGGCATTAAGACTTCCGTTTCATTAGTAGCGTAGCCAAACATTAAACCTTGATCGCCAGCCCCTTGATCTTTATCCTCACCTTCCCCTTCATTTACACCCTGTGCTATATCTTGAGATTGTTGACCTATTTTATTTATAACTTCGCAAGTGTTTGCGTCACAACCTAACTTCGGATCGTTGTATCCTATTTCATGAATTACGTTTTTTGTGATTGTTTCAAGATCAGGTTTTGAAGACGAAGTAATTTCCCCTGCTAGAACGACAAAGTTATCTTTTATTAAAGTCTCGCAAGCTACTCTAGAAGAAGGGTCATCTTTGAGCATTGCATCTAATACAGCATCAGAAATTTGATCTGCCATTTTATCGGGATGCCCCTCTGATACAGATTCTGATGTAAAAATTTTATATTCAGACATAGTATTCCTTAAAAAAACTGCATTCTACCCTTTAAATGACTTACTTATCCATTATTTCCTTAACAAAATTTAATTCTTTAAATACCTTACAACACCTCTATACATGTAATTAGTAATTAGAGACAATAGCAATATCATTTAACTTAGTTAATAAAATTAAATAGTGACTAAATCAATCTCAAACTCTGCTGATAGATTACGTTTAGCAAATGCCCTTCGTGTTCTAGCTATGGATGCTGTTGAAAAAGCTAATACAGGACATCCAGGCATGCCAATGGGAATGGCAGATATAGCAGAGGTTCTGTGGAGGGACTTTCTGAGACACAACCCTTCCAATCCTAATTGGTTTAATAGAGATAGGTTTGTCTTATCAAATGGGCACGGGTCTATGCTTCTTTATGGTTTGTTACACTTAACTGGGTATGACCTTTCAATTGACGAAATAAAATCTTTCAGGCAATTTGGTTCTAAAACGCCAGGCCATCCAGAATACGGCATTACTCCGGGTGTAGAGACAACAACAGGACCTCTAGGTCAAGGAATATCTAATGCAGTAGGGATGGCAATAGCAGAAAAGATATTATCTGTTAAGTTCAATAAAGATGATTTTAAAGTTGTTGATCATATGACCTATGTATTTTCTGGAGATGGTTGTCTCATGGAGGGAATTTCTCATGAAGCATGCTCGTTAGCTGGAACATTAGGGCTAGGCAAATTAATTCTAATATATGATGATAATGGTATTTCCATAGACGGAGAAGTAAGTGGCTGGTTTACAGAAGATATACCTACTAGATTTAAATCTTATGGATGGCAATCTATAGCTGATGTTGATGGGCATGATCCAGAACAAATTAGTAATGCTATAAAAAAGGCTACAGATGAGCAGAACAAGCCTACGATAATTTGCTGCAAAACTATTATAGGTAAAGGTTCTCCCAATAAACAAGGGTCAGCCTCTACTCATGGTTCTGTGTTAGGAGAAGAAGAGATAAAAGCAACAAGAAAGAATTTAGGTTGGGATCATGGCCCATTTGAGGTGCCAGATGATATTTATTTGGATTGGGACTTTCAAAACCAAGGAAAGAAGTTAGAAAACGATTGGTTAAAGATTTTTTCTCTATATGAAACAGCTTACCCTGAATTAGCTTTAGAATTCAAAAGGTGTCAAAACTTTGATGAACCAGAGAATTTAGATCATGTTTTTGATAAATTCATTTCTGCGATAGTAGAAGAAAAGCCATCAATAGCTACACGGAAATCATCAGAAAAAGTACTTAATATATTAGGACCTATTATGCCTGAGTTAATAGGCGGATCAGCAGATTTGACTGGTTCTAATAATACAAGCTGGAAAGGAACAGTAGCTATAGAAAATAATAATTTTCTAGGAAATTATTTAAATTATGGTGTTAGAGAGTTCGCTATGACAGGTATTATGAATGGCATTATATTACATGGGGGTTTGAGACCTTACAGTGGAACATTTTTAACTTTTTTAGATTATGCAAGGAATGCTGTGAGGATGGCGGCACTTATGAAAATACCTACTATCTTGGTTTATTCTCATGATTCCATTGGTGTTGGAGAGGATGGTCCAACTCATCAACCAATTGAACATCTAGCAAGCTTGAGAACCACTCCAGGAATAGAAACTTGGAGACCATGTGATACTGTCGAGACAGCTTTCGCTTGGAAAGCAGCTATTAAAAATAAATCTCAACCCACAGCATTAATTTTATCAAGACAGAATTTACCTTTTATTGAAAGAACCCCTAGTCAGATTGAATTAATAGAAAGGGGTGGTTATGTACTTTATGAGCCTTCTGAACACCCTAAGTTAGTTTTAATTTCTACAGGTTCAGAATTATCATTGACTATGGAAACAGCATTAGGATTACATGCAGAGATACCAATTAGAGTTGTTTCTATACCTTGCACTGAAAGATTTGATAAACAAGAAAAAGAATATATAGATAGCGTCTTAGGTACAAACATTATAAGAATGGCAGTAGAGGCTTCTCAAGAAGATTGGTGGAGAAAATATGTGGGTATTGATGGACATGTTATTGGGCTGTCTACTTTTGGAGAGTCAGCGCCTGGTAAGGTTCTATTTGAACATTTTGGTTTTACTAAAGAAAAAATACAAAAAAGAATACGATCTATTGTATAACTCATTTCATGCATCTTAATTATTTAAAAGATTTTATCTTAACTGATAAACGAGTACTTTTGCGCTTAGATTTAAATACTCCTGTAGAAGGAGGTGAAGTCGTAAACGATGAAAGGATAATCAGATCTTTGCCTACTATAAATTATATTCTTCAAAAGGGGGGTAAGTTAAAAATTATTAGTCATTTAGGAAGGCCTAAAGAGAATAAAAAAGATCAACCTGAGTTTAGCCTTGATCCAGTAGCAAAAAAGCTAAGTCAATTATTGGATATACCGGTACCGCTTATACCTGATTTAGACAATACTGAGAACCCTAATTCTGGATCATTAATTTTATATGAAAATATTAGATTTTTTGCCGGAGAAAAAGAAAATAATAAGTCTCTTTCAAAAAAATTAGGTTCTTTATGTGATATTTTCGTTATGGATGCTTTTGCAACCTCTCATAGAGCTCATTCATCTACAACAGGAGTTGTTCATTATGCACCAAATTCTTGTATAGGCTTTCTAGTAGAAGAAGAATTAGCTGTACTTAGTAAATTAAGAGCCTCTTCAATTAAGCCTTCTCTAGCAATCCTAGGAGGAGCAAAGATTTCTACAAAACTAGAATTGATAAATGAACTTTCTTCGCAAATGGACTTTGTTTTTTTAGGGGGTGGAATCGCAAACACTTGTTTTGCTGCGCAGGGCTATTCAATTGGAAATTCTCTAATTGAGGGCAATATGTTAGATGAAGCAAGAGAGTTAGTTAGTAAGAAGAATGTAATCCTTCCTAATAAAGTTGTAGTCTCTAATTCTGTAGATGGCAATCCCAGGATTACAGATTTACAATCTATAAATGATAACGAAGCTATTTTTGATATAGCACCAGATATTGTGAATGAATTAGAATCAATTTTTAGAGAGTCTAAAATTATCCTTTGGAATGGGCCTATGGGTCTTTTTGAAAAAGAGCAGTTCATGGATGGTACTAAGTCTATAGCTGAATTAATAATTTCATCCAGTGCTTATTCTGTTGCAGGAGGAGGAGATACAATTTCGGCAGCATCTAAACTGGGTATTTTAAATTCTTTCGATTATGTTTCTACAGCAGGAGGAGCTTTTTTAGAATACATAGAAGGAAGGAATTTACCAGCCCTTGAAGCTTTACAGTTAAAAGCACTTGAATGAATAGAAAATGGAGTTTAGGATAATTTAAAAAATCCTTATGGAGCATTGAATGGAATTAAATAGTATAGAAGAAATAGCGGCTTATATTGTTTCTGATGGAAAGGGTATTTTGGCAGCCGATGAAAGCAACCCAACTTGCGGCAAAAGATTTGACTCTATAGGAGTTAAATCAAATGAGGTAAACAGAAGAAATTATCGTGAAATGCTCTTTAGGTCTGAAGGTATGAAGAGTAATATTGGCGGGGTTATTTTATTTGATGAAACTATCAAACAATCTGCGAAAGATGGCACTCCCCTTGTAGATATAATTTTAAAGCAATCGGCCTTGCCTGGAATAAAAGTAGATAAAGGTTTGCAGCCCTTTGAAGGTT
>Ga0315339_1001085_pt1 | contig 26432 bp, 20 predicted proteins | sample ASW17metaG_FD_204514 | JGI IMG/M metagenome (GOLD analysis project Ga0315339, IMG submission 204514) | Ammonia-oxidizing marine archaeal communities from Pacific Ocean, United States - ASW #17 | ecosystem: Environmental > Aquatic > Marine > Oceanic | place: USA: California | collected 2016-12-05 | reverse complement strand
CATCGTATCCAAAGGCCTGTCGACGGGGCCGAATGCCTTGACCGGCTGCTGGGTCATCGTCGAATGCCTTGACTGGTTGTCCGTCCTGCCATTTCATGACGAAGAATTCAGGCTCTACACCGGCGTATACTGCGTAGCCTTGATCCGCAACGTTCTGTATGGCTCGTTTCAGTGTACTGCGTGGACACAGTTTATAAGGTCGTCCTTCCCACCACAGGTCCGCAAACACCCAGGCGCAGGTTTTATCCCACGGACAGATCATGAGGCTGTCGAGATCGGGTAGGGGGATCTGGTCTGCGTCGGCGGCTCCCAGTTCGGGTACGAATGAAATTGAATGGACAGCGAACTGGGGTCCCTTGCCCATACACAACAACTCGAAATCGCTAATTGGAACTGGTTTGGTTTTTGGCACACCCAGCAGGTCGATCCAGCACGACAGGATGTATTTAACCCCTGCGGCTTCGAGGCGGCTTTTCTCTTCTGCTACTCGAGAGGGATCTGGCAGTGCATCAGCAAAGTTTTCGATATAGGGCATGAATACAATTCCTGTAAGTAATTTGGTTCGGGTGTCAAATGTTGAAGGTACTAGGGGCGATCAGGAAGTCGGGCAGTTATTGATCGTTTAGTTTGGACAGGTAATATAAAAGTTAATTCCTGAATGCGCCAGTGATAGGAGACAAATGTACCGTAATGAGAAATTGTAACTTTTCACGCGCAAGATTGCCTCACCTGAAACGTTCGCGCTAACCCGTGAACCCGCCGGCACTGGAATGGTTGCCCACCGTTTAGTCAGCCCGATCAGCGAGTAGATTATCAAGCCAGTCGGGGTCCATTTCCGGTACGGAGGAGAGCAGTAAGTCCGTATACTCATGGTGAGGTGGCGTAAACATTTCGGTCTTTGGCCCCATTTCCACTACCTTGCCTTGGGACATAACCACCACGTCGTCGGCAATTGCGCGGACCGTACCAATATCATGTGTGATAAATATGTATGACAGATTGAATTCACGCTGAAGCCGATCAAGAAGTTTTAGAATTTCTTCCGCGACGAGTTGATCCAGTGCCGATGTCACTTCATCGCAGATTATGAGTTCGGGCTCAGCGGCCAACGCCCGGGCTATACAAACCCGCTGCTTTTCACCTCCAGACAATTCTCCGGGTAGCCGATCGATATACTGGTTTGGCTCCAACTCAACTAAAGAGAGAAGTTCACGAACTCGTGAATCCCGTTCTGCACTATTCATACCTAAATAAAAGGTAAGCGGTCGCCCAATGGTCTTTCGTATTCGTTGCTTCGGGTTCAGCGACGTATCGGGCGTCTGGTAGATCATTTGTATCCGACGGAGTTGGGTCTTGCTGCGTTGGTCAAAAGTGGGTAGTAATGGAATACCCTGATAGAGTACCTGTCCCTCTGACGGATTTAGCAGGCCCGAGATAACCCGCGCCGTCGTACTCTTGCCACTGCCTGATTCACCGACAAGTGCCACGGTTTTCCCCAGAGGTACGGAGAAGCTAACGTTAAATAACACTGGTGATTTGCCGTAGGCAGCTGTCAAGTTTCTGATTTCAAGCAACGGCTCCGCAGTGGTCTCAGAAGGAGAGTCTGCTTTGTGAAAGGTACGTACACCGAGTAAATCCTGTGTATATTGCTCTTTTGGTTGTGCCAACAATTCTCGTGTTTGACCTTCCTCAATTAGGTCCCCGTCGCGAAACACCATGATGCGATCGGCCATCTGTGCGACCAGCGCAAGATCGTGCGAAATATAGATAGCTGCAGTGCGGAATTGCTCAACCGCACTTTTGATAGCCGCCAGTACTTCAATCTGGGTGGTAACGTCCAACGCTGTGGTAGGTTCGTCAAAGATGACAAGTTCAGGTCTGCACGATAGGGCCATAGCTGTCATCGCCCGTTGTAATTGCCCGCCAGAAACCTGGTGTGGGTACCGGAGACCGATATTCTTAGGATCGGGCATCCGCAGTCGTTCGTATAACTCCACGGCATCGGTCCGGGCTTCGTTTTTTGAGAGAACGCCGTGTTGTATGCCCGTTTCAGAATGTTGTTCGATTAACCTATGAGCCGGGTTGAAGGCAGCCGCCGCACTTTGAGCGACATAAGCAATGCGCACTCCCAGAATAGATCGCCGTTGTTTCTCGCTCGCTTTAACCAGGTCGATATCATTGAATCGTATCGTTCCCTTGTTAATACGGCAGCCATCGCGGGTATACCCCATGGCAGCCAGCCCGATCGTAGTCTTACCTGCCCCTGATTCACCAATTAATCCAAGCACTTCACCGCGGCGCAGTGTGACATCGACACCGTTAACAATACTCTGCCAGGTTTCATCAGTGCGGCCTTCGATGTGAAGGCCACGCATCTCGAGAAGTATGTCGTCGTTTACTTTGTCGCCAGCGTTATTAGTTGTACTTCTCATTCTTTTAGACCACTTGCTTTTTGTAATACCCAGTCGATGACAAAGTTGACACTCACCGTTAAAAGCGCGATTGCTGTTGCAGGCAGCAACGGCGTATAGTCGCTAAAGGTTATAAGGACAGCGTTCTCACGGACCATGCCCCCCCAGTCGGCAATCGGTGGCTGAATTCCAAGGCCGAGAAAACTGAGCGCGGTAATAAAAAGAAAGGTGTAGGTAAACCGAACACCGAACTCTGCTACAAGTGGCGCCGTTGTGTTCGGAAGGATCTCAGACCAAACAATCCACCACATGCTTTCGCCCCTGAGCTTCGAGATCTCTACATAATCCATGACTTCTACATTCATCGCGACTGCACGGGTCAGACGAAAAACACGTGTCGATTCGAAAATAGCGATTACGATAATTAAGACTGGAATTGCTGTGCCGAAAATAGAAAGAACCAGCAGGACGAATACCAGTCCCGGAATAGCCATCAGGACGTCGACGATCCGAGACAGGATCTGGTCGATCCAGCCGCCGAGTGTCGCCGCAAGCATGCCGGTAAATCCCCCAATTACGAATGCAAGCGAAGTGATCACGAATGCAATACCGACCGTGTTACGGGCGCCATAGATGAGGCGGGTCAGCATATCACGACCAATATTGTCGGTGCCGAGAAGAAATACGCTACCCCACGGCTCATATTGGTCGCCGACAATCTCGGTCTCACCAAAGGGCGCGAGGAGGGGGGCGGTCAGTGCGACGAATGCGTATACCATGACGACAACCATACCGAGTTGGGAGGTAAACGGAGCCTTCATAAATCCTTTAAGCGCTTTATTCATGTTCAACGCCGGGGATGAAGTAACAGCGGATTGCTGACGATCGATAAAATATCAGCCAACAGGTTTAACGAAATATAGGTCACTGCAAAAATGAGGGCGGCTGCCTGTACGACTGGAATGTCTCGTTTTCCAACCGACTCGACGAGTAGCTGACCTAGCCCCGGATAAACAAAAACGACTTCTACAACTACAACGCCCACCACTAGGTATGCAAGATTGATAACAACCACCGTGATGATAGGTGCCAGGGCATTGGGTAAAGCATGCTTGATGATTATGCGTGCCGGACTCAATCCCTTGAGGCGTGCCATCTCGATATAGGGACTGGCCAGTAAATTGATAATCGCGGCCCGCGTCATTCGCATCGTGTGGGCAACCGTCACCAGCGTGAGTGTGATCGCAGGCAGTAGTGTCCTATAAAGACGATCCAAAAATTCTGTATTAGGATGGATCATTGAAACGCTGGGAAATATATTTAATTTAATAGCGAAAAATAGAATCAGAATATAAGCAACAAAGAAATCTGGGAATGAGATTGTAGTTAGAGTCGTGAGATTTATTGTTCTATCAAACACAGTATTGCGATAGAGAGCGGAAAGAATTCCGAGCGCGAGTGCAAGTGGCATTGAAATAACAGCTGCAAATGAGGCAAGGAAAATTGTGTTGAACAGTCGTATGCCGACCTGGTGGGAAACTTCCATTCTGTTGGAAAGAGAAATTCCCAGGTCCCCTTGCAAAATGTTTGAAACCCACTCGATATATCGGGTATGGAGAGGCAGATCAAGGCCGAGTTCTCGTCGAAATGCTGCTACTGTCTCTGGCGTTGCAGTCTTGCCGAGAATCTCCTCTGCTGCGTCACCCGGCAGCAATTCAACACCGAGGAAAATGAATAGCGATACGATAAATAATATGACGATCGCAAAGCCGATACGTTGTGCCACCATTGTCCACAGATTGTTCATAGCTAATCCTTACTTTGCCGTGTGGAGAAATGGCATAACCTGGTCCACATCTTGAGGCAGGAGTTATTCAGCATAATCTAGTTATCTGCAAGCGCCAATATTTTGTCACGGTTTACGGCCTTCGCTGTCCTGCAGATATGACTGCCGTGAACCACTCGTGCTGTGACATGCTTAACGCACACTATCCCTGAGTCGGTAAAAAGCAATTCTTTCGGCGGCCTATCCACTTCATCAAGCGAATAAAGTATACCGGCAGTCTGGCCAGCTTCGATTTCATCTCCAACATCGAATTGAGCTTCGAAAAGTCCTTCGAATGGTGCGAGTACCCCTCCGGAACCGTTAACCGCATCGAGGTATACAGTGGGTTCTGGCTTATCAGTGCTTTCTGACGTCGCAATCAGACTGAGATGCTCAAGAACTTTTCGCGCACCACGGTAGCCGATGCTGATGGCTTCACGATCGATACCGCCGCCCCCAAGTTCGTTAGATATGAATGGTACATTCTGCGCATGTGCCATCGGGTCAAAACCGGTTGGCGATTTCTTGCCGTCGACTACATACATATAGGGGGCCTGAAAGGCATCGGCTAAATCAACTGACTTTCGGTAAATGCTGGTGTCGGCACAAGTACAGAGAAAACTCGTGGCAACAAATTTAGCCGCATTCCCGCCTGAGTGAAAGTCGATACCGGCATCAGTTAAAGGAAGTAACACATCAACGACGAAACGCGCGATAGCAGAAGTGGGTCCACTCGTTTCATCTCCAGGAAAACTCCTATTCAGGTTCTGATTATCAAGTGGTGATGTGCGAGTGTAGGCGCGGACGGCGGGATAATTTAAAGCCGGAAGAAAGATAATACGGCCTTGCACATCGGTCTCGTTGAGTTCTTGGATGAGCCGGCGAAGTATCAACTGGCCTTCATCCTCGTTGCCGTGGTTGCCCGCTGTTAGCAGGACGGTTGGACCGTTGCCATTCTTGATGGAGACGATGGGAATGGGAAATACTCGCATTGCCCCGGTATTGTTCGAATATTGAAGATTCGCTGCACCGTAGTGTTTTCCGGGAGCATCAAAGTCGAAATCACACGAAATAAAATTTGATCTATAACTGGTCATATCATTGACCCCTCATCCATTTTTTAAGCATAAAGTAGTTTTGTCGATTGTTCTTAGATATATAGATCTTTGTATTTTTCGTTTGCCTGTTCGAGTCAATTTCTCGTTGATGCAAATCAAGAAGCTGACCAACTCTTACATTAAGAGCGCGGAATGCTGGAAGCAGCATCGTAGATGTAGTTAACCCAAAAAAGAGAACCCCGCACCGCTTTGTTGCGGTCCGGGGTTCAATCATTAAGCATAAAGCTTATGCGTCGGAGTTACTCTAGACGAACCACCAGCGCCGGAGAGCTCGGAGACCATCGAGTTCTCGGTTGCCCTTTAATTCTCCGTGGGCAAGTTTATCGGAATGCGCATCGAGCCAATCACCGAACAGCGGAATTACGGCACCACCTTCATCGCGTGTGATTTGTTGCATCTCCCAATACATATCCCGCGCTTTGGTCTCGTCGAGTTCGCCGCGCGCAGCCTTCAGTAGTTCGTTGAACCGTGGGTGTGCCCACCTGGTCTCATTCCATGAACCACCCGCTGCATAGCCAGATGTGAACATCCAGTCTTCAGTCGGCCTTCCGCTCCAGTAGGATGCACACCACGAGTGCTTCAACCAAACGTTTGACCAATAGCCGTCGTTAGGGACTTTGTTGACTTCAAGATTAATTCCCGCTTTGGCCGCTGATTCGCTATACAGTATTGCTGCGTCTACAGCACCTGGCCAAATCCCCTCTGACGTACTTAGCTTTACCGTTAGATTTTCCATTCCGGCTTTTTTTAGATGAAATTTGGCCTTATCAGGATCATAAGTCCGTTGTGGTAATTCGGAATTAAAGTAAGCGTTGGTGGGCCCTATTGGATGATCGTTTCCGGCCGAACCGGTGCCGTTGAGGATCTTATCGACAAGTTCGTCTCGGTCAACCGCATATTTCAGGGCGAGCCTGACATCGTTGTTATCAAATGGTGCGGTGTCAACATGCATGGGCCAGGTCCGGTGAAGTCGGCCTGTATATTGCGCTACAACCAAGCCGGGGGCGTTGGCCAAACGTTTCCAGGTTTTGCGATCTGGTCGGTTGATCAAATCAACTTCTCCTGTTACCAAGGCGTTTTGTCTGGATGCTGTATCGACTAGCGGTATGACTTCGGCCGAGTCAAAATGGCCGACGTGGTCCTCCCACTTGTTTGGATCACGCTCATAGATGGCTCGTATGCCTGGCTCAAACTCTTTGAGCACATAGGCTCCCGTACCATTTGTGAAATCATAAGGTTTCCCATCCCTGATAGACATGATCGTCAACGCTGACATGAGGAAAGGAAAATGGGCGTTTGGCTCGGACAAGGTGAAGATGACTCTGTGTTGCGTATCGGCCTTCATCTCCTTGATGTTCGTTAGGAGAGATTTTATGGACGACTTAGATTCTTCACTGGTGTGGTAGTTAATGGTTCCAATCACATCGTCCGCGCTGAACGACTTACCGTCATGAAAAGATATACCTTTTCTCAGGTTGTAAACCCACCTTGATGGGGAACCGTCGGCCTCCCAAGATTCTGCGAGCTCTGGTACGAGAGCGCCGTTATGGTCAGTATCGGCTAGAAAATTCTTCGTGTTGTAGTTAACGTGGTTAGTAGCTTCGGTTACCATGAGGGCAGGATCCAATGTGTCACTGGTGTTGCCCTGTGCCATACCCAGCCGCAGATGCCCACCTTTATTTGGCGATGCTTGAGCGCTCTCGGAAAATACTCCCGTCGCCCCGCCAATCGTTCCCGCAAACGCAGTGCTCATACCCAATGCAGCGACACGGCTTGAAAATTCACGGCGGGTTATTTTGCTACCACCCTTATTGTTAGTCTCTGGTATCTTCGGTTTATTCGGCATTGTCTTCTCCTTGATGTATAAGAAACATGGCTATTCTTTTGAAACTCAAATTAACCCAATGTAAAGCTTTCTATCTTTGAATTTCGTCCGAACCTACAGTCGAACTCAGTGTCATATCTGGTCTGACCTTTAATCATGGCTCAACTACTATTAACGTTGTTTGCTTGATATACCAATCATGCTGTGATCACAGAATATCACAGAACAGTTGGTGTTTGGCAAGTGAAGGCGTCACGGATTCCAACGCGGGATTGTGTACATTTTGTTAGTTGTTTTATCTTCATTAAAACAGTTTGATACTGTCTAACGAAATAGATAGCTAACCCGCTGCGGCTAGCGGTTCATTCAGTTCAATGACGTAGCCATTCGGATCCTTAAAGAATGCGATTAATCTGGTTCCACCTTTCATTGGCCCCGGTTCACGAGAAAATTCGACACCTTGCGATTTCAGGTAGTCAGCAGTTGCATAAACATCCGTGACCTTTAAAGCAAAATGTCCCCAAGCGTTACCTTGATCGTACGGTTCTTCTTGATCCCAGTTGTAGGTCATTTCAATGGTAGTTCCCTCATCTTCACCCTGGTAGCCTACAAAAGTATTCGTAAATCGCCCGTCGGGATAGTCATTTTGTCTCAGTAGTTTCATGCCCAGAATTCTGGTGTAGAAGTCTATTGTCTTCTCATGGTCGAAAACACGAATCATGGTATGGTCCAGCCTGAAGTCGGGTTTTTGATCGGTCATATTTTAGCCTTTAGTCAATGTGATTAAGTTGTCCAGTTGTTTGGTATGAAACTCTAAATTCATAATCTACCACTACCTGTCGCCAAAGCTCAGATCCTGATTCGTGTCTGATACCCAGCTCATTTTTTAATATAGACTGCGGTGTTAGGTGTGTAAACAATCAGGAATCAGGTAGTTACAGCGCTTGGATAGGGTGTTGATTTCGACTTGGTTTGTAGAGGATTCTGTCTGTGCAATTGAGCAGTCGATACAGATAAATCAAGATTTGATCTTTGCACACATTAGGATCCTACAAAATTTTGAACCTATATTAGTTTGTAACGTATAAGAACTGAGGTGTTCTATGAGTTATCCATACGATCTCGGCGAATTTCATCGAGCCATCACGACTACAAGTACAGACGCCCAAGAGTGGTTCGACCGGGGCTTGGCGTGGATCTATGGGTTCGATCTCGAAATGGCAGGGCGGTGTTTTAAAGAAGCTATTGCTAGGGACAAAGATTGTGCCATGGCCTATTGGGGTTTGGCATGTGCATCTGGTATTTACTACAACAAACCATGGCACAGAATGCAGCAGGATGAGCTCGTTGAAAAACTAAAACTGACTTACGATATTTCTAGAGAGGCGAAAGCTAGAAGCAATTCAGTTTCTGCGACAGAAAAGGGGTTGATTGACGCGCTAGTTTTTCGTTATCAATCACCTGTACCAATTAAAGGCAACGACTATACCCAATGGAATGACGATTACGCCGATGCAATGCGTCATGTATACCAAGAAAATTCTGATGATCTAGATATTATTACGCTATTTGCGGAGTCGATGATGACCCGTACGCCCTGGGCTCTATGGGATCTGGTTTCGGGTCAGCCGGCTGAAGGTGCTTCAACTCTCGAGTCTGTTGATGTGCTGGAGCGTGCTATTAATCGAATCGACGGTCAGAAGGGAAGCCCGCATCCTGGACTACTGCACATGTATATCCATGTGATGGAAATGTCACCCTTTCCAGAAAAAGCACTGCGTGCTTGTGATCAGCTTCGTACACTAATACCGGGGTCAGGTCATTTGTGTCACATGCCCTCACACATTGATGTTCGGTGCGGCCATTATTACCAAGCGATTATTGCTAATGACCAAGCAATCATGGCAGATAGAGTTTATCTGGATAATGAAGGCGCAATGAATTATCACACCTTGTCTCGTATTCACAATTTCCACCTAAAAATCTATGCGGCGATGTTTCTTGGTCAATTTGCTTCCGCAATGAATGCAGTGGAAGAGCTTATTAAGACAACGCCTGAGGAGTTGTTGCGTATTGAAAATCCTGCAATGGCTGATTGGATGGAGGCTTATATTGGTATTAAGGCACACGTTTTCATTCGTTTTGGAAAATGGCAAGAAATTATCGATCAAGAGTTGCCTGCCGACCAAACGCTCTATGCGATGACAACCGCCCTGTGGTGTTATGCGAAGTCAATTGCCTATGCCGCTACTGGCGATTTGAATTCAGCAGAATTGCACCAGGACTTATTCTTAGGTGCTGTGGAAAAGGTTCCAGCAACACGTTACATGTTCAATAACACGTGTCTTGATGTGTTGAAGATAGCAGAGCAGATGGTGAGTGGGGAAATCGAGTATCGAAAGGGAAACTTTGAGACGGCGTTTAAACACCTACGAAAGGCCGTATTTCTAGACGATAATTTAATTTATGATGAACCTTGGGGTTGGATGCAACCTGCTCGGCATGCCTTGGGAGCACTTTTGCTTGAGCAAGGTCATTTGGAAGAAGCTAAACAGGTATATATGGATGACCTTGGATTGAGCGATGCGTTGCCACATACATCCTGCCATCCAGAAAACCTTTGGAGCTTACATGGTCTGGTCGAATGCTTAGAACGTCAGGGTCATATAGAAGAATCTAAGACCGTCAGAGGAAGGCTAAATCTTGCAAAGGCGCGAGCTGACGTAGAAATTAATGCATCCTGTGCCTGTAGATTAGAGAACCACTGTTGTACTGAATAGGTTGGGAAATTTCAGACTATGCCGGAATACACGTTGTATGCGCATCGAAACTCGTATGCAATGACTACTCATTTATTGCTCGAAGAGTTAGCCGTTGACTATGAGATTGTGTGGTTCAACGTGCATCAGCCAGATCAGTTTCCACCAGAATTTCTAGATCTCAATCCGAACGGCCGCGTGCCGGTGTTGGTGACGCCCAATGGCCCAATATTCGAATCAGCCGCAACGATGGTCTATCTGGCTGAACGTCACGGCAGCGACTACCTTCCGTCTAGCGTAGGGCAACAGAGAGCACAGGCGTTTCAGTGGTTGTTTTTCTTGATGAGCACTTTTCAACCAGAGGTGCTTATTCAGTTTGACTCGGAGAAGTACTTTCCTACTGACAAGGTGATGCAAGATCAATTAAAGCGAAGTTCGCTAGCTAAATTAGAAGGTATTTGGCGGAAACTTGATCAAGTGGTGGAATCTGGTCCTTACTTCTTGGGTCGTGACTATAGTATTTGCGATATGTTGTTCATTATGCAGGCTATATGGGAGGAAAATCAGCCTAGTACTTTTCGACATCTTCCAAATATAAAACATTTAATGAAAGCTGTATTAGCTAGGTCAGCAGTGAAGTCTGTTCTTAATATTCATCAGGTTGAGGAGCTTGCGGAGGTGGCAAGCGCTTGGTAATTTGGGATTAACAATCTAAGAATCGAGCGACTAACAATCGTGGGTCTTGATCATGACGGTCTAAAGTAAGGGCGGTCACCTTGTAATGTGACACGATTCATTACGCGGTGTGCGGAACCGTAGTCGTGAGAGGCATAGTGCTGGGTACAACGATTGTCCCAAATTGCAACGTCGCCTACCTGCCAAGTGTGCCTGACCTGGAAGTCTGGAAGCTGTGAATGATGGAATAACATTCTCAGTACAGAGTCACTTTCAAATTCTGATAGTTCATTAATGCGAGATGTGTAGTACTCATTTACATATAAAGAAGTACGACCCGTGTCTGGATGTGTCCTGAGAACTGGATGAGTCATCAATGGGAACGCCTGTTTCAGCTTATGCAGTTTCTCCTCACCGTCTTCTAGCATTCGAAATGTAGTTGCCCAGCCGCGTTCAAATGAATGCTGTGCAGTGAGTGACTTAAGCATTTTCTGGATTGATGGCGACAACGTGTCGTAAGCTGCGTACATGCTAGCGAATAGAGTATCCCCACCGGATTCTGGAATTTTCTTAGCGGCTAGTATCGAGGCCATGGAAGGAGCTTCCTGGTAGGTCACATCAGTGTGCCAATAATGTTCCGAATCATGAGCCCGGCCTTTGGACTCGATTATGGTTAATCGCGTGTCAGATTTGTCATTGTCAAATACAGGATGAGGTTCTTCAATTGTTCCCAGCTGAGATGCTAGCCGCAGTTGTTGTTCCTTATCTATAGTTTGGTTCCTAAAAAAAATCACACCGAACTCGAGTAGTGCAGATTTGATTTCTGCCACACTGCTAGGTTTCAGGTCGTTGTGTAGGCTTATACCTTCCAGGAAAGCACCTAAATGGGGTGAGCGTCGAGTAGATTTGAGTTCTTTATCTGTCACTAGTTGTTACTCCACAGTTTATCAATGGTCGAAAAATTGATTCATCAGTTGAATTGTTTTTTTCATACCATCGTCATGACCGACGGTAAATCGCAATTTGTCTTTGAATTCATCAACACGAAACTGTCTTGGGATAATTCCGTTTTGGTTAAGGTAGGTATTAACATCGTCGGCTGTCTTTCCTGAACGGGAGGGAAATTCGACTAAAAGAAAGTTGGTTTCAGTTGGATATACCTTAAGATTAATGTCTTGGAACGATTTAGTCATTTCACTAAGCCAAATACAATTGTGGTCCAATACTTTTCTAACATGTTGTTGGTCCTTTACCGCTTCGATGCCTGCGGCAAAGGCTATGTTGTTGACAGGAAAAGAAGGCCCTATTCGAGTCAGCAGCTCAATTATCCACTTGGGGCCGTAACACCATCCTAGGCGAAGGCCAGCCATACCGTAAACTTTAGAGAATGTCCTTGTGACAATGACATTTTCGAATTCATGCACCAGTTTGGTTGCTGACTCATAGTCAGGTGAACTCGCAAATTCTTCATAAGCGGCGTCAACTACTAATAAAACATTTGAGGGAAGACTTTCATGGAGACGACGAACTTCTGCTGATGATAAGTATGTCCCGGACGGATTGTCTGGATTAGCAATGAGCACGATGCGGGTTTTATCGGTGACCTGATCGATAATGTTGTCGACATCGTATTTCATATCATTATCGTCTGCAGCAATCGGAGTCGCGCCTGCAACTTTTGCATAGATAGGAAACTGCATGTAGGCGTTTTTGCTGTGAACTAACTCCTGACCTGGTCCGCAGAAGGCATTTACGATACGTTGTAATAGCTCATCAGACCCTGGGCCGAATGTAATCAAATCAGGATTGAGAGAGTAATGGGCACCAAGCAGCTCCGCGAGTGTTTGGATGTCAAATTCCAAGTACAAGTGGCTAGTGGCTATAGCTTCATTAGCCGCACGCTGGGCAGCGGGGCTCATCCCCAATACTGACTCATTTGATGAAAGTTTGATTGGATTCTCGAATCCAGGTAATTTCGATATGCCGACCATGTAGTAGTCAACGTCGATTAAACCGGACTTTGCTAAAACATTCATCTGAGCAGTCGTCGGAGATAATATTGTAGAATTTCGATCTATTATAACTGTGATCACAGTCCTAGGTTGTTTTGGTTATTAAAAAGACCAGTCACTTCTTCTAACCATAAAAAGATGTAGTACAAGGAGGTAATCGATGAATAGGTCTTGCGGTGAAGCATTGATGCATTTGCTCGTTGCGTACGGAGTGGATACAGTTTTTGGCATTCCGGGTGAACATACCTTAGAACTCTATCGTGGTATAGCAGCTAGTGGTGTGAAGGCTGTGGCACCACGTAATGAGCAGGGTGCGAGTTTCATGGCTGATGGCTATGCAAGGGTGACCGGAAAGCCAGGGGTTTGCACATTGATTACGGGTCCAGGCGTTACCAATGCAACGACGGGGATTGGTCAAGCATTTGCAGACTCAATTCCAATGTTGATCATATCTAGTGCCAATGACAGCCAGTCGCTCGGCAAAGGATGGGGTCGCCTGCATGAGTCGACGGATCTCTGTGCAATAACTCGGCCGATTACTGCTTTCAGTGTAATGGTTCATGATCCATCCGAGGTGCCCGGGTATCTTGCGAAAGCATTTGCACTATTCAGCGCCCAGCGCCCAAGACCTGTCCACATTGCTATACCTATAGACGTAATGGAGATGATGGTTAATGAAGACTGGTCGCCACACGTTGTTCCTAACTTGCCTAAGCCAAGCGGTGTATCGTTCAGTGATGCGACTGCCCTATTAGCATCCTCACAACAAACTGTAATGGTAGTTGGTGGTGGCTGCCAACATGCTAGTGTCGAAGTTACCAAATTAGCAGAATTGTTGAATGTTGGGGTAATAGCGTCAAACGCTGGGAAAGGTGTTATCTCTGATGCAAACCAGCTAAGCCTTGGCGGCGGAATCATTAGTCCTGCGATTCAAGATTATCTTGGCAAGGCTGATGTCGTACTAGCGATCGGCACTGAACTGGGAGAGGCTGACAGTTTTATTTATGACTTACCAGTTAACGGCAAGTTAATTAGAATTGATATTGATCCAGCTCGATTTAGTGATGCATTTCCAGCCGACGTAGCGATATTAGGTGATGCTCGTGCTGCTTGTGTAGAACTAATAGAAGTTCTGAGTGGCTTGGAAGTAGTAACTGCTAGTCAAGATATTATCTCGGCACTTAACTCGGTTCGTGAGCAGCAAGAGTCGGACTATACTGACGTTGAACGTCAACACATCAAACTATTGAATATTTTGCGTGACGAATTGCCCGATGATGGAATTATTTTTGGCGATATTGCACAGGTTGTGTACACCGGTACGGCTGCGATGAAGACTTACCGCCCTTGCACGTGGTTTTACCCCGCTGGATTTGGCACGTTAGGCTGTGCACTGCCAGACGCAATCGGTGCCAAACTAGCTTTACCGAACCGTAAGATAATTGCATTGGTTGGCGATGGTGGGTTCATGTTTACGGTCAATGAATTAGCAACTGCTGTAGAGGAATCATTATCAATTCCAATTATTATTTGGCACAACCATAGCTACGCAATGATACGTGAAGGGATGATCAAACGAGATATTCCACAAATTGGAGTAAACCCACTCGCGCCGAATTTTGAAATATTAGCGAAAGCGTTTGGTTGTCCCGGTGAGAAAGCGACAAATGAATCACAATTCAGAGAATTGTTAAACAATGCATTTAACCATTCGGGACCCAGTCTCATAATTGTGTCAGAAAATGATCCATGGATGACCGGTTAGATCAGTTAATAGAATCAGAGTTTTAGTAGTTCAGAACTTGATGTGATATGAAATATTCAGCTCTCTCTTTGCTAAGAGATGGACTATCAAGTGTTGGGCGTCGAACCCAAATTCTGCAAAACGTTAGTCCAAAGAAAAAATACGAGGTCGTAGTTATCGGAGGTGGCGCGCATGGGTTGGCATGTGCTCATTATCTGGCTAGAAATTATGATATCACTAACGTTGCAGTACTAGATAGTGGTTGGATAGGGGGAGGTAACACCGCAAGGAACACCTCCATCGTGCGATCGGATTATCTGCTCGATGCAAGTTTTAGGCTTAAGAATTTTTCACTTCAATTATGGAAAACTCTAAGCCAGGAACTTAACTACAACGTTATGTACTCGCCAAGAGGTTATATTGATCTTGCTCATTCGGACGGCGAACTAGAGAGTTTTGTTTGTCGGGCTAACGCAATGTGTCTAGGGGGAGCAAACGCTCAGATATTAACTCCAGAAGAAATTGAATATCTGGAACCAAGCATAAATCTTCACGCCAAGGCACGATTTCCAATTTGTGGTGCTCTCTACCAACCCAATGGAGGTCTGGTGCGACATGATGCTGTGGCTTGGGGATTCGCACGATCGGTGAGCAATTTGGGAGTCGACATCGTACAAAATTGCCATGTCTCGGGATTTGGAATTCAGGACAACCGTGTAACCTCAGTTGCGACAGACTTAGGTCGAATATTCACTGATAAGGTTCTGATTAGTGCAGCAGGTCAGTCAGCAAAACTTGCACAACGTGCGGGGTTCGAATTACCGGTCGAGATGATTAACGTTCAGGCCTTTGTATCAGAACCAGTCAAACCTGTATTAAAAAGAGTCGTCAACTACAACGCAGGACTATCCTATGTGAGTCAGACCGATAAAGGAGAATTTGTAATGGGAGGTGCGTCAGATGGTTATCCATCATTTGCTCGCCGTGGTGGCTTTGCACGAATTGAAGATACCGTGGTTCGAGCAATGGAGATATTTCCTTTTGTATCTAAGTTGAGATTGATGCGCCATTGGTCAGGTACTGCAGATATTCCTATGGATGGAAATGGTATTGTTGGCGAAACGCCGGTAAAAAATTTGTATATAAATTGCGGTTGGGGCTACGCTGGATTCAAGGCAACGCCAGCAGTTGGGTGGACGATGGCAGAGTTAATTGCGACTGATCATCTACCTGAATTACTAAAACCTTTTTCGCTAGACAGGTTTGAAAGCGGAGCTTTGATTGATGATGCTGGGGTTGGACCTTACCCTTGGCTACACTAAATAGTTGCTGATTTATGTTGTTAATACCTTGTCAATATTGTGGGGAGAGAGACGAATCCGAGTTCACTTATGGTGGAAGTTCACGTGATTACCCGACTCTCGACGCGGATCACTCAATTGATGATTGGTACCAGTCGGTCTATTTGCCTAAATTAGATCAAAACACATTGTGCGAATATTGGTATCACAATGCTGGCTGTGAACAGTGGGTTGAAGTAAAGCGAAATCTACTTACCCATAAGATAGAACTGGCTTCTTCACCAAAAATCTCCTCGACGGCGTCTAGTTCTTGATGCAGCCATCAAGACTTAAATCTGGTGGTCACATCGATCGCAATCAATCGATGGAATTTTACTTCGATAGAAAACTACTGACTGGATACTCGGGAGATACTCTAGCTTCAGCATTGCTTGCTAACGGAATCTCTATTGTTGCTCGCTCTATTAAGTACCATCGGCCAAGAGGAATTCTCTCTGCTGGGCTCGAGGAGCCAAATGCATTGGTTACTTGTGCTGATCTAGGCGGAGAGCTTATCCCCAATTTGAAGGCTACAGAGGTGTGGTTACGGGATAACCTTCACGCCTACAGTCAGAATAATTGGCCGACACTTAAGTGTGATATTGGAAGCCTGCTTCAGGCTTTTAGGAGATTTCTACCACCAGGTTTTTACTATAAAACTTTTATGTGGCCTCCTGATGCATGGCATCGAATTTATGAACGCGTTCTCCGTCGACTTGCAGGTCATGGGACGATTACGTTAACGCCAGATACAAGGCTCTATGACAAAAGGTATACACAGTGCGAAACGTTAATCATTGGAGCTGGTGTAAACGGAATTGATGAGGCTTTGGCTGCATCACGGCGAAACGAGTCTGTCTTGCTCATAGATCAAGATTCAATCATCGGCGGATCATCACTTTGGGATTTGCCGGTAAATAAATCTCAGCAGCGACAACTGTTTCGGGAAAAGATCAGTCAGCTACAAAATGATTCACGCATTCGCTGTATGACAAACACGTTGGTATTTGGTCAATATGATCATGGTCTTGTACTGGCCGTAAAAGAAACCCCATCAACTACCCATTCAATCTATTGGCGAATACGTTTTAAGAATATAATTTTTGCGACTGGATTCATCGAACAGCCAATGATTTTTCCGGATAATGATCGACCGGGAATTATGTTGGCATCCGCGGTCAGGAAATATATTTATCGATTTGCTGTCAAACCAGGAAGGAAGGCATTTGTTGCAATTCTGGATAAACAAGAGCAAGCGAGAACGGTTGATGCATTAACCCATGCTGGTATAGAGATTGTTGGTAGGTTGGATGAAGGTGAAGTAATCTTTCGGACTTCCGGTCGTGGCCAAGTAACCAAGGTATACGTTAAAGACTCGCGTGGAAGCCGCAAAGTATTCCACTGTGACTTGTTGTGTATGTCAGCTGGCTACACGCTGAATCACTCTCTATCAGCACAATTGAATGTCAAACAGACGCAAGATTTGGGTTGTAGAAAAAATCAAACCTTGACTGAAGGTCGCTGGTCCTTTGTAGATTTCCAAAACGATGTGCTATGGAAAGACTTGGAAGTGGCTGCCCATGAGGGGTTTTCTTACGTTGAACATCTAAAGCGCTATACAACCGTTGGTATGGGGACGGATCAAGGAAAAGTCAGTTGGCCCGGTACAACAGCCGTCTTAGAAAAGCTAAATCGGGTTGAGCCTGGCGACCTCCCTAAAACTACGGTTAGGCCGCCGTATTCGCCAATAAATTTTGGAGTCTTAGCTGGCATCGATAGGGGTGTGCGCATGACACCAGTTCGTCGATCGCCCTTCCATGAGGCATTGGAGGCGAATGGTTCAGTGTTCCAGGCATCTGGAGATTGGTCCTATTCGAATTATTTCCCAATTAGTGATGAATCTCGGGACGATGCGGTTTTCCGCGAAGTGCTTGCAGTAAGAACTGCAGTTGGTTGCGTGGATATGTCGACCTTAGGTAAGGTCGATGTGAAGGGATCGGATGCGATGACATTTCTGTCTAGACTCTATTGTAACGACATTGAGAACATTGAAATTGGTCGTATACGTTACGCCTTAATGTTGCGTGAAGATGGTTTCGTTTTTGACGATGGCACGATTAGTCGCCTGGGCAGAACTCATTATCTGGTGACCACGACAACAGCTAATTCCGAGGCAGTTTGGAGATGGATGAATCGGCTACTTCAATTAGAGTGGTCGACTCTGGATGTCCAAATCACGAGGGTGACCGACAAATACGCCTCGCTTGCTATTGCTGGTCCTAATGCACGATCTCTCCTTGCCAAAATAGCCCCTGGGTTCGACTGTGAAAAGGATAACTTTCCCTTTGCATCGGTTCGTGAAGGGCGATTAGGTCAGAAAATTGCTTGCAGAGTTTATTCTGTGAGTTATTCGGGTGAGCAGAGTTTTGAGATCAATGTGCCTGCTCGGAACGCGCCCTGGCTATACAAGAAAGTAATAGACGAAGGAGTTGACTATGGTCTTACACCATACGGTTTGGAAACCTTGGATGTATTGAGGATTGAAAAAGGGCATCTTTCAGTTGGTGCCGAAATTGATGGAAGAACAATACCCTATGACCTTGGCCTAGGTCGAATGGTTTCTAAACGAAAAAATTTTATTGGGCGAGAATTGCTGCAGCGTCCGGCACTTTTAGCCGCGGACAGACTCCAACTTGTTGGTCTGGTTCCTGTGGATAAAGTTCAAGAAATACCGGCAGGTGCGCAGCTTATAGAACAGCAATGGGTTGCAGGTAAAGAGGTGGAATCTATCGGGCGTATGACGGCAGTTGCTTATAGTCCAACGCTCGGGGTTACTGTCGCGCTCGCATTACTGAAAGGAGGTCATAATCGTATAGGGAATAACGTTTGGGCTGTCTCTCCGATAAAAAACGTTTGCATTGAGGTCAGCGTCACTAACAGTTGTTTTTATGATCCTGCCGGTCGTCGGTTGCGTCAATAGAATGTCGGAAAATCCTGTTTCTTATGCTCCCAAGGCACCTATGATTAGTCTGGATAGTATGGAATCAATTGAAATTTGGTCTGTTCAGTCAAATCGAGAGCACGATGTGTCCGAATTTTGTCATTCTATTCTCGGCATCGAACTCGGGCTCGGGGAGATGTCGGGAAATGATCTGTTAAGAATACTTCGCCACTGGCCTAACAAGGTATTTGCGATCACTGAGTGTTCACAATTTCCACAGATTCAACCTAAATACGCCGATTTGATTACCGATGTTAGTGATGCATATCGGAAGTTGACTCTTACAGGTGAGACTGCACTCCAGTTTTTGGATCAGTATTCTCCTTTAGATTTTATGCAAAATTCCGGACTTAAGAAGACTGTTAAGACATTGTGTGGGCAATATCCAATAATTGTCTGGTGGGATGATGTTTCTGAAATTAAGTTATTGATCGAACGAAGTCTATCGGAATCTTATGGAGACTACTTGTCAGTGCTGGCAAATCGATTCTGTTTTGATTAAGCAAAAGAATTTAATGGAACATGAAGTGTTGATTGGGATCTCGTATGGCCGTTAGAAAAAAATCACTTGGACCGCTGCAACTAGCAGGTTCGCCATTGAGTAGTCGAATCTACCAGAGTCTAAAATGGTCGCTCATTATCGGTGAATATCATCCCGGCAGTGTGCTTTCTATTCGTTCCGTAGCTCAGAAAATGGATACCAGTGCAATGCCTGTCCGAGAAGCCCTTACAAGGTTAGCTTCCGAAAAACTGCTGGTATCGTCAGCAAAGCGATCATACCGGGTTGCCGAATTGAATCCCAAAGTCGTTGCCGATCAATTTTTTGTTCGTGCAAGTTTGGAAGGTATAGCGACAAAACTGGCAGTGCCATTTATGACTAAGAAAAAAACTGCCGAACTAGTTAGTTTAGCGAATATGATGGTGAAAGATATTCGACAAGGTAATAATGAAAATTACATTGTTCGAAACTACAATTTTCATTTCTTAATCTATGAGTCCAGTCAAAATGATGAACTATTCTGGTCGATTGAGCGTCTATGGGCATTGACAGGCCCATATCTAGCTCAAGCGGTTCGGAGTCAGCTTATGCCTGACGATTGGCAAATTCTGCATATTGAGATTGCTAAGGCAATAGCAAATTCTAATGCAACAAAGGCGGCAAGACTGATTGAAAAAGACATTAGTTGGGGCGTATCGACGTTTGAGAAACTTGCAGATGTGAACTTAGTATGATGATCAGTTTACAGGTAGATAATAAAAGCAGGTTGCGACTGACTTATTCCAAATTATCTTAATTTAAAGGCAGATTACTACAATGAAATCACCTTGTTGGATAGAAACTATTGATCCAAAAGATGCAACAAGTGAGTTGAATGAAATGTATCAGCATGTCGGCTCAGTTCATAACAGAATTCACAATCTTTATCGAGCATTTTCCCTACAGCCAAAGCCGATGATCTCAGCTGACCAACACTATCGTGACATTTTGCACAACGAAGAAAACCATACCGAGCCTTGGTTTTTGGAACTGTTGGCTAGCCAGGCAGCTGTCATAGCGAATTGCCATTACGCATTGGAAAATCATGGCGCTAATTTTAAAAAATTGCTTGGCAACGATGAGCTCGGTGAACGAATGCTAAGTATGGTTCGGAAAGATGACTTCTATAACAATTCGGTATTTACAAGTAAGCAAGCAGCACTCTTAGTCTATGGGGCTAAGTTGTGTCGTACTCCTCAACTAATGAGCTTTAAGGATGTGGAAACTCTTCGAGAGGCAGGTGTTAGCGACACAGAAATACTTGAAGCAGTCCAGGCGACTGCGTGTTTTGCCTATTGGGTAAGGTTTATTAATGGATTAGGGATAAGTCTAGGAGACGAGAAAATCGGCCTTTACAATCACTCGGATGACTCGACCAGTAGCCCATGATCATGTGGAATTGGTGTCGCTCCTGTTGATATAGCTCAAGCGGCAATTGAACTTCTGGTTCCCTAATAATTTGTCAGAGGATAATCGTCAATCGGCTAGTCGAGGATATCCCGAAGTTTTTGTTTTATACGTGCTTGCATATCAAAGCCACCAGATTCCTGCCAAGCTTCAGCATCGGATCGTTCAGAAATATTTGGGTACCAGTTTTCCGTGAGGAATCGAGCCTGCGTATGCGGATCAGTTAGAAAATCATTATTAGGCACTGCGCGCTGAATAACTTCTAGTGCTAATGTTTCACTATTAACACTTATTCCATTTGCCATTTTACTGATCCACCCAATCATTTCGTCACACAGTGTTAATATTTCGAGTGATCCTGTTCGTCCGCCAGATAGAAATCCTAGGTTGTGGACAAAGGGTGTTTTTGCAAGCGCAGAGACCATCAGGTTCGCGCCAACCTCGGCTGCGGCCTGAGCATCGAATTGGTGGGAATCAGAACAGCCGGCACCTACCCATGATGGAATACCGATGTATCTAAAGTAGTCGCTGGCTCCTAGTCCTGCCAGCATATATTCTGGAGATCCATATGCGAGATTTGCTTGCCGTAAGTCCATGGGCAGAATGGCTGAACCACTAATTACTGGCGCACCTGGTTCTTCAAGTTGGTGGATCAAGATTCCTGCCAGAGCCTCAGCAGACGATTGAACTATTGCGCCTGCTATCGATATGGGCGATGACATGCCTGGAAACGTTGCCGGGTAGCATACGACAGGTGCTCGCCAGCGTGCACAATTTATAAGGCGAACGCACAATTCTGCCGGTAGTGTTAGTGGTGAAACCGGACCCATAAGCTCAATTGAAACTGGTTTCTCTGCGATTCGATTCCAGCCCCCCGTTATGTCTGCAACGATCTTCATCATACGCTCTTGGATGAACTCGTCATGTGCTAACAACGCTGCGGGCTTAGTACAATTTTCGTACAATGCTCGAGTTGTTTCTGTGACTTCATCTTCCGCGGGTATTTCACTGGGGTAGCCGAGCGAACAGACCATATCGATGTTAGCCAATCGTTCGCACAACCGAGCTGTTTCACGAACGTCTTCTAGTTGGCATGGCCGCAATTCATCGGTTCGAAAATCGAGAATTCGCACACAATTGTGGCCAGGACAGAAACTAGAGATTTTGGATGATGTATCGACACGTACGCGGCCTTCTAAATCGTACAACTTGATATGGTTGGGCGTGGTCGATATGACCTGGTCAATCAAATCGGGTGGTATGTGAATATAGCCACCGTCACCCTCCCGACAACCATGGTTTTGTATCAAGTTTGTTCGTGTCGGAGGATGCTCAAATATAGCGCCGACTTTCCAAAGGACTTCTTTAACGGCTTTGTGAATAGCTTCTAGGTTAGAGGAATCTATTAATTCAAGTGACAAATGCTGTTCTAGTTTATTGTCTAGCTTTTGGGCCTCAAGATTTCGTTGGGCCTTTGATTGACGACTTTTAGAACGAGATCGTTTCGCGATGTGTTGTGCCAACGGTGATTGCCTCCAAGAGTAAATGTTCAGACTAGAATGTTACGTCAGTTTGAATTAGAAAGCTCTAACTGTGATCTCAGATTTTATGCAATAATTTACCTTCAGAAAATGTAGTTCGGAGTCCCGACCTAGTGCCAACAAAAAGACCAATTCCTCCGCTCTACGGCGGGTACTGCCAGACAGATGAGTTCTCTGAAAACAAGGAACTTACTCATGTTGGACCTGGAACTCCGGGCGGTGAGTATCTACGCTGTTTTTGGCACCCAGTCGCATTGGAGTCGGAAGTCACAGATGTTCCATTGGTAATCCGAATCTTGAGTGAAGATCTCGTTTTGTTTCGCGATCTGGTGGGAAGATATGGCCTGTTGCATCGGCACTGCGCCCACCGTCGGGCATCTTTAGAGTTTGGAAAATGTGAATTTAGAGGACTTCGATGTTGTTACCACGGTTGGTTATGGGATGTGGATGGCAGGTTACTTGAGGCGCCGGCAGAGCCCGCAAATTCTTCTTTGTTGAATAGGGTGCGCCAAGGAGCCTATCCGGTAGAGGTATTTAGAGGAATTATCTTCGCTTATCTGGGCCCCCCTGCAAAGCGTCCACGATTTCCGGTATTCGATACATTTCACTCGCCCAACACAGAAATGATTCCTTACACGTCGGATTACCCGTGCAATTGGTTACAGATTTTTGAAAATGCTATGGATCCAGTTCATTCTGTGTTTCTGCATACTCGTGTGAACGGCCCGAGTTTTTCGAACACATGGGGAGAAATGGGCACCAAAGAATTTTATAAGACGAAATCTGGCTTCCACTATACAAACGCACGCAGGGTAGATGACAAAATTTGGGTCCGTGTTCATCATATTATTCTCCCTAACTTTGGCCAGGCAGGTGCGGTGCTGACTATGGATGGTAAATCCGAAAGGTATTTTGGCCGTCCGGTATTCACTCGTTGGGTGGTTCCGATCGATAATGAAAATTCTAGAGTGATCGCTTGGGCGAATTTTAGTGATCGATCTGACTACGCAAAAAAGGAGTGGATGACTCCCGAGACGATTGAAGTGATCGAGGGAGGTGAACTGCGAACCCGATCAGTGGATGAAGCATTAAGGAAACCAGGGGATTACGAGGCTTTTATCGGGCAGGGTCAAATTACTTCTCATGACGAAGAACACCTTGCAACTTCCGATAAGGGGGTGGTTATGTTTCGCAAACGACTACGCACAGATATCCGTAACTATAAAGATGGCATATCACCCTATCAGATCTCTGAGGATATTGAAGCGCCGATTCCAACCTATGCAGGGGATAACGTTTTGAAAATTCCAATCAGTGAAAGTGATGACGACGCATTGGTCTTGGACGTTTCGAGACATGTCATACAGAGTTTGATTAAGGGAGACACATGCCGAGGTAATGATCGTGACAAACAGATCATACGAGATATGAAAGCGATACAAAGTTTATGACCGTTACAATACCAAAGCAGAATCCGATCATTTGGCTTTCGAAAATATAAGTAAATGATTATGATTTAACCGTCACACATTACTGACAAAGTGATTAACTGTATAACTACGATTGCCAGTGGACAAACTCTGATGGAGGGTTAAACGAAGTCAAATGATGCCAGTATTTACTATGAATAATTTTTTTGCAGAATTTGATAAGAACGACTCGGTCCTTCACGGGCTGCCAGCTTCGGCCTACACAAGTAGTGAGTTTTTTGAGCTCGAAGCGAACTCCCTGTTCGCAACTTCTTGGTCATTTGTCGGATTTACGCACCAGTTAGTTAATGTGGGTGATGTGCGGCCACTGACTGTGGCTGGTAAACCGGTATTCATAGTGCGAAGTGAATTAAATGAAATTCATGCATTTCATAATGTTTGCCGGCATCGGAATCTAAAGCTGATTGATCAACCTAGAAACTGTGAAGCACTGATAACTTGTCCTTATCATCGGTGGTCTTATGATTTTCGTGGACGGCTTCGCCTCGCTCCCTATTTTGGTGGCGAAAAATCAGGATTGCCAGATGGGTTTGAACTTGCAGATCACGGCCTCCACCCAATTCGTTGCGAAACATTTCATGATTGGATTTTTATTAACATGGATGGCAAGGCTGAAGAATTCGAGACATTTATAAAGCCGATCAAGCGCCAGTTAACTGGTTTCAAACTCGACGAATTTGTTCCTGTTACAACGCTAAAATTTGATAAGATTTTTACGAATTGGAAGTTGTTGATGGAAAATTTTATCGAACCCTATCATGTTCAGTATGTGCACAAGACGACAACTAGTCAGCCACTAGAAGATCATTACGTCGTTGCCGACGAAAATTGTTTGGGCAGTGCAGTGGACTTGACAGCTGAGCAACTGACGAGTGCCGGCGAAGATACACTTGGAGTTAGCTCACGCTATCTCACGCTGTTCCCGAATTTCGTCTTGGGACTGTATCAACCAGACCAACTTGGTGTTCATCTAAATTGCCCCGTTTCGGCAGATGAGACGCAACAAAGCCGGGTTATTTATTTGCATCGAGATTCAGACCAAAGTCACGCGGCGATCGAACAAGCGCGACAACTTTGGACTGCTGTACACCGCGAGGATCATGAAATGTGTGAACGGCTTCAGGCCGGACGGTATAGCAGTGTCGCAGATGTTGGTGGTGTTCTTTCTCCTCACTGGGAAGCAAGCGTCCGGCGGTTTCAGGAACTGGTTGCTGATGCAGTCCGTCCTGGCGTTGAAGGCAGGGGCTGAAGTCCTCGTGGCAATTGAGGCCAGCGCTTCTCCGTAACTTTTAAGGTAATCACCTAATTAAAAAAGATTCATAATGGAGTTAGACGAAATACTGGAAGTACTAAAAAACTACCGACAGGTAGATTACGATCTGGCGAGAAGTATGCCGCCTGAGTTTTATACCTCCGAAGAGGTTTTTGCTCTTGAACAAGAACGACTCTTTCGAAGCCAGTGGATATGCCTTGGTCGGATTGATCAAATTACGAATTGCGGCGATTACTTTACAACCACTCTAATTAACGAACCTTTGATTGTGGTTCGTACGAGCTCTAATGAGATTAAAGCTTTATCAAATGTATGTAGACATCGAGGATCTGTCATTGCCGATGACAGTGGAAACTGCAAAGTCTTCGTCTGCCCATACCATTCCTGGACTTACAATCTTGATGGTGAATTACGCCACGCACCGCTGATTGATAAAAGAAGTGATTTCGATCTCAATAATTGCCGGTTGCCAACATTCTCAACTGAGGTATGGGGTGGATTTATTTATGTAAATTTAGATGGTACGGCCTCATCATTGGTAGGCCAACTTGAAGGCCTGAGTAAAATAATCGAGCACTACCACGTGGATGAAATGGTTGAACGGCATGCCGAAGAGAGTATTTGGGATTGCAACTGGAAATGCCTAACCGAGAATTTTATGGAGGGTTACCATCTTTCTACTGTCCATCGAGATACCTTACACGACATTACACCGACTAGGTTAAGTCAGCATTTTTCCCCCGGTGAGGGTTACTTTGGGTTTTACTCCGTTTTTCCGGATGATCTTCCGCAACGAGGCAAGTACCATGGTGATCTAACGAGCGAGGAGCAAAATCGCTCAGTAATGTTTGCAGTTCCCCCACTTCATGTTGCTGGGGTTGCTGGCCACAAAATAACTTATCTTTATTTGCGACCCGAGACAGCCAGTACCGTTCGTGTAAAACGAGGTATTGCCGTATTAGATAATGAAATCACAGATTCCGATCTTAAGAACGTCGTCGACTTGTTTGAACGCACAATGGTGGAAGACTCGGCTCAACTGAGTCGAGTATCTCGTGGATTGAAATCTCGATTCCTCAATACTTCCCCATTAGGATCGATAAACTACGAAGGTAATGTTTCCGATTTTTACCATTATCTAGCTAGAAAACTCCTCTAATAATCTCCACATAGAAGTGAGCTCACAATTAAACTCAGCTATAACAACATAGCCTGTAAAATTAGTTCGTCAGTCCTCAATATATCTATGGCTACCAACCTGTCCCTGGGCAGGTGCACCGCAGGTTCGGTCGGCTGATTTTCCGCGTCTTCTATGGGTTCCGCCTCGCTTTTGTGGGTTAAGTCAATCGCACCAGCGTGTGGGTTCACCAGTTTCAATCGCGAGATATTTGTAAAGCAGTTCCTGGCCGAGGCTTAAATTGTCAACATAGACGACGGCAGTCATCTCGCCAGCTGTATTGGTTCGTTCCTCAT
>Ga0315339_1001084_pt1 | contig 26437 bp, 26 predicted proteins | sample ASW17metaG_FD_204514 | JGI IMG/M metagenome (GOLD analysis project Ga0315339, IMG submission 204514) | Ammonia-oxidizing marine archaeal communities from Pacific Ocean, United States - ASW #17 | ecosystem: Environmental > Aquatic > Marine > Oceanic | place: USA: California | collected 2016-12-05 | reverse complement strand
GAGGCTTCCTCTCGACCGCAAGAAAGCAGCGCTGGAACATCATCGAAGCACTGCGCCGAGACCCGCGAGACCTCGCAAAAAGGCTCCGCACCGCTTAATGGCGCAAGGCAACCTGGGCAGTTACGATAACATTGATAGGCCAAAAGATGTCGGTGGCCCGAAGCGTTCAATTCATACGCTAGGGAATCCAAGCTTCCCGCCGATCAGAAGGGATTCCAGGTCGCTTTCGGGGTAAACTTCAAATACCCAATATTGACGCCGAGGCGTGCTCCGACTCCCGAAACGATGGGCACGACATACATTCCTTTACCGGAGAGCACGGTCATCCCGACCCCGGCCACCAGATAGGCCGATCCGGCAACCCCGGCGAAGCGATCGTGGATCGCATCAGTGCTCGGAAGATTATAGACGAGCATCATCGTCCGGTCGGCTTCAACACCAAGATCAAAGCCGATTGAGGGACCCTGCCAGAAAATCGGGTGCTGGCCGGCGTTCTTTGTATAAAGCGTGCCTTCGCCGTAGCGCAGGCCGCCAACAATGGCGCCGGAGCCTTCCTGCCCGAGGATATAACCATTGGGAAGTCCGTAACTGGCGGCCGCGTGCTCGACGACACTGGCGAGCCCCTCGGTGACCTGGCCAAAAAAACCGTGCCCAGTATCGATAATTTCATTAACTGTATAAGCGCTGTCCGATTGCGCCGCGGCCGGTAGCGGTCCCGAGACGAATAACAATCCGAGGAATGAGGCGACGACAATCGCCAGGAGTTGCGGTGTGCGGATCATGAAATTCGTTTCCTTCTCTCGCCGCGAAAGCGATTCAATTCGACAAGGGGATGCGGCGAATCACTTGGTAGAATGTAGTTGAATTGGGGCATCAGCGCGGCATCCCGGTCGGTTGTTTCAGTTGGCAGCATGCCACTGCCGGTGTATCCCGCATTGAGGGAACAGCCCGGCAATTCGTTGGCCATGCCGGGCGCCTCACTGGCAAGGAGGAATGATGTCGGAAATCGTCGACCTTGATGCGCTCGATCTTTCTGCACTTTTGTGTAGTCGAGTCTGTCACGATATTATCTCGCCGGTTGGTGCCATCATCAACGGCCTTGAGGTTATCGATGACGATAACGGTGCCGAGATGCGCGAGTTTGCCTTTGATCTCATTCGGCGAAGCGCCAATCAGGCATCGGCGAAGCTTCAGTTCGCGCGGCTGGCATTTGGTGCGGCTGGCTCGACCGGCGCTGAAATTGACCTCGGCGACGCCGAGAAAGTGGCCACCGGCTACATGGATGGCGAAAAGGCCGAGTTCTCCTGGCAAGCGCCGCGCGTATTGATGGCCAAGAATCGGGTCAAGCTCCTGCTCAATCTCATTTTGCTGGCAACGGCGGCGGTTCCGCGCGGCGGCAGCGTGCGCGTTGTTGTCGAGGGCGAGGCCGATTCGCCACGGTTCATCCTGCGCTCGAGTGGCCCAAGCGCTCGCATTCCGCCGGTTTTCGAGAAATTGGTTCCCGGCGACATCGCCGGGATTACCATCGACGCTCAGGCGGTGCAGGCATACTACACCGGGGCGTTGGCGCGGGCTTGCGGGATGGTCGTGGCAGCGGTCGTCGACGAAGCCGACATAGTGATCAACGCGGCCCCGGCGGGCTGACCGGTTTCCGGCCTTGGGCAACAGGATGTAGGTGTCCCCCGGGAGAATGATTGCCGTTTGCTCGCTATGAAAAAGCCCCGCGGGAGGCGCGGGGCTATTCATTTAGGCACGGTGGGGAAAGTAGGTGTGGTACGGGAAACTGGTCAGGCGCTCTCGCGAATCTGCTGTTCCTCGGGCTCGCGCAGGACGTAGCCGCGCCCCCATACGGTCTCGATATAGTTCTCGCCATTAGTGGCTGATGAGAGCTTTTTCCTGAGCTTACAAATGAAAACGTCGATTATCTTTAGTTCAGGCTCGTCCATTCCGCCGTAAAGGTGGTTGAGAAACATTTCCTTGGTAAGGGTGGTGTCCTTGCGCAAAGAAAGAAGCTCCAGCATCTGATATTCCTTGCCGGTCAGATGCACCCGCTGACCACCGACCTCGACGGTCTTGGTATCGAGATTGACAGCAAGATCGCCGGTGATGATGACCGACTGGGCGTGTCCCTTTGAGCGGCGCACGATAGCGTGGATGCGGGCGACCAGCTCATCCTTATGGAAGGGCTTGGTCATGTAGTCGTCGGCGCCGAAGCCGAGGCCGCGGACCTTATCCTCGATCCCTGCAAGCCCGGAAAGTATAAGAATTGGCGTCTTTACCTTGGCCACGCGCAGCGTGCGTAGAACCTCATAACCCGACATATCGGGGAGATTCAGATCAAGGAGGATAATGTCGTAGTCGTAGAGCTTGCCGAGATCGACCCCCTCTTCGCCAAGGTCAGTCGTATAAATATTGAAGCTTTCCGACTTCAGCATCAACTCGATGCTTTGCGCGGTAGCACCGTCATCTTCAATCAGAAGAACTCGCATACCGATCCCCTCACTCTCCCAGCCGCGCTTCGTTTGTGCCCTTGAATTGACCGACACAAAGAAACGGTTAACCCGATTCGCGACGCTATCAGCCAATGGTTAACAAAATCTGATTCCATCACACAAGAGTATTAATCAAGAATCTTTGCAAATCTTATCACTGCCTTGAGAAACCGAAGAAATTCTCTCAGTAACTACTTGTTAACCAACTTTAAGAAAGACCGCTAAGTGATTCTCACGATTCGCGGAAATAGGGTGAGAATTTGGCTCGCCAATTTACTCCGAATTAAGCGGTCTTCGCGCATGATTGGCCTCAGAGGTAAACGAAAGGTTAGCGACCGGCATCCGCGGGCACCGAATATCATCGGACCAGCGGGCCAGGTCGGCAAGCATGGCGTGGCAGAGGGAGCGGAATTCATGAAATCGAGAGAGGGCCTCATCCGGTTAAAGCGTTTCCAGGCTGAAGAGAAGGGCCGCCAGGTCGCCCAGATTGAAACGATGATTGCCGAGTTTGAGCGTATGGCAAAGGAACTCACTGATCAGATCGCCGTTGAACAGGAACGCAGCGGCATCCATGACAATTCACATTTCGCCTATTCAACATATGCCAAGGCGGCGACGCAGCGGCGCGACAATCTGATCACCTCGGCGTCCGACCTGTCGGAGCAACTCAATGCCGCTCAGCAAGAATGGGCCGAGGCGCTTGAAGAACTGCAGAAGTATGAGGCGATTGCCGAGCGCGATCATGAGCGGCGCGACGACAGCGCGTCCGACGTCGCCGTTCAGGGGGACGGCAAGTCCGGCCCAGGGCGGACAACGCCGGCCCATTTCCGTTAAAGGTCAAGCGGCTCCGTAACCTTAGAAAGAACTTTCGTCTGGCGGTGCGCTGTTAAGGTGCCGGCGGGCGGCGCCGATGGTTGCCGGATCAATGCCGCTTTGTTCGGCGAAGACCAGTAGCAGTGGTTCGTCCTGCAAGAGGAAGTCGAGAATCCCGCCAAGAAAGGCTGGATCCTCCGCGCTTTGGCGCAGCGCGGCGAGATCGATCCCGGAAAGAGCAAGAAAGCGGTTGAACTCTTCGGGATGGCCGGCGAGGAAGGAAATTGCGCCAATCGCAATACTTTCCGCATCGTGCTTGGTGGGTCGGCTGACGCGCGCGTTTGAAATCATGTTTGTCTTTCCGAAAGAAATGATCACTAGGATAGGTTTATACAAGGATTCGGCGCGCCCGCCGCACGTCCCGGCGCTGATCCCGGCATACGACAAAGCGCAGGCAAGATGTCAAAAACAGTCATGGTCGTGGAAGACAATGAGCTCAACATGAAGCTCTTTCACGATCTGCTTGAGGCAAACGGCTATAATATTGTCCAAACCCGCAATGGGCTTGAGGCGATCGATCTGGCGCGTAGCCATCATCCCGATCTTATCCTGATGGACATTCAGCTGCCGGAAGTCTCTGGCCTGGAAGTCACCAAATGGATCAAGGAAGATGAGGAACTTCGCTCCATTCCGGTCATTGCGGTTACCGCATTCGCCATGAAGGGCGACGAGGAGAGGATCCGCCAGGGCGGTTGCGAGGCTTATCTTTCCAAGCCGATTTCCATAACCAAGTTTATTGAAACCGTGAAGGCCTATCTCGGCGACAGTTGAGCGGCGCTGGGCTGAATGCGATGGGCCTAGGCCTACCTCGGCCTTAACCCTAACCCTTTACTAAAACAAAGCTTTTTGCCGCAAATTTTAATTGAATTGTTTGCGTGGGGGCCCGCGAGCGGTACAGTCCGGCCGAGGCTCGCGCGGTTGGTCCGCACGCTTACCAAGGCGGGGTGAAGCGGTGACGGGAATGCGAACCCAATAGACGTGAATTCGATACCCTGCGGAGTGCTCAGGTCCGCCGCATCTCCTGGGTCCGTGGGGTTGGGCGGTCTCGGAACGGGTGAGGTAGTCTCCTCGTAATATCCCGTTCCGGGCCCGGCCCCTACGCCCGAATATTTTTGCAGCCTTTTGGCCAATCCTCGCACAAAGCGCGGCTCAAAAACAAAAAGCACCGCCGTAGCAGTGCTTTGGGTTTATTCGCAGGCTCGAAATTTACTTGATCTTTGCCTCGCGAAACTCGACGTGCTTGCGCACGACCGGGTCGTATTTCTTCATGGAGAGTTTTTCGGTCTTGGTCCGCGAATTCTTCTTGGTGACATAGTAAAAGCCCGTGTCGGCGGAGCTGACGAGCTTGATTTTGATGGTGGCGGCCTTGGCCATGACGGAGCCTCAATTGATGGAATTCGTTGGCGCACACTAAGAATGGGGCTCGGAAAGTCAAGCCGGCTTGCTTCTTAGCAAAATAACACGGGACCCCGGCAAGCTCCTCCGACGATCTCGCGCCCCTCGCATATCCGACCTGAAATACTGTAATACCGGGTCTGGCGCCGAGGAAACCGATCGGCAATGAGAGAGCAGGGACAATGAGCATTTTCACAATTGGCGCGATCCTTGTCGGCCTTTCGGCATTGTTCGGTTACATCAATCACCGATTGTTGCGCCTGCCGCACACGATCGGGCTGGTGGTTGTTGCGCTTGCCGCCTCGCTGTCGATTGTCGCTTTCGATTTCTTTGAGCCGTCCTTTCACATTGCTCGCAGCGTCACCGATGCTCTGCGCCAAATCGATTTTAACAAGACCCTGATGCACGGGATGCTGAGCTTCATGCTGTTCGCCGGGGCCTTGCATGCGGATTTTTCGGCGCTCAAGTCCCGCGGTTTGACAATCGGCGTGATGGCATTCCTCGGCACCATGGTCTCGACGTTTGTCGTTGGGACGGCGATGTGGCTCCTGTCGGGAATGCTGGGCGTCGATCTGCCGTTTATCTGGGCCTTGGTGTTTGGTGCATTGATCAGCCCCACCGATCCGGTCGCCGTTCTCAGCCTTTTTAAAATCGTCAAAGTCCCCGACACGCTGCAAGCCAAGATGGCCGGGGAATCCCTGTTCAATGACGGGGTTGGCGTTGTCGTGTTTTCGGTCGTGGTCGCGGTGGCGCTTGCCGGCGGCGAACCGGGCGGTGGCATGGGGGCAATCGAAATTGCCGAGCTGTTTTTGACCGAGGCGGTCGGTGGCGCGGTTCTTGGTCTGGTCGCCGGATATATCGGTTACCGGGCGATGTACCGGATCGACGACGCCAGCCTTGAGGTTCTGATTAGCCTGGCGCTGGTTATGGTCACCTATGCGTTGGCCCTGGAGCTTCATATGAGCGGGCCGCTTGCCATGGTCGTCGCCGGCTTGTTCATTGGCAATCGTGGCGTCAAATATGCGATGAGCGAAACCACCCGTGACTATGTCATGACCTTCTGGACATTGGTCGACGAGATTCTCAACTCGGTCCTTTTCCTGCTGATCGGCCTGGAAGTTTTGATTGTCGCCCAAGGCAATTTTCCGTTGGAGGCGGCACTTATTGCCATTCCAGTGACGTTGTTTGCCCGTTGGCTCAGCGTCAGCACTCCAATAGCCATCCTGTCGCGCTGGCAAACCTTCACCAAGGGCGCAGTGCCGGTTTTGATCTGGGGCGGGCTGCGCGGCGGCATCGCGGTCGCCCTGGCTCTGTCGCTGCCGGAAGTCGCCTACAAGCCGACCATTCTGAGCATCACTTACAGCGTTGTGCTCTTTTCGATCATCGTTCAAGGCCTGACCGTAAAGCCACTGGTCAAAAGAATGGTTGGATAGCGCGACAGAGTTTGCGTTGATTCCAAGCAGCGGAATTTGAACGGTTAGAACGCCACTATCAGGGATCGCTCGGCGCAAAGCCCTCGCAATGGGCGTCGCGGTCGGGGACGCCGGCGAATCCATGCATGCGGAGCGCCCATTGCATGGCGATGGTCGCGCCCTTGATCGGCTGGAGAAGGCTTAGGGCCATCGCCAATGTTAGCGGCAACCAGATGAGGAGATGGGTGGCGTTGGAAAGTTCGGTGTTCATGGCCACGAAGAGGATAAGCGGCACGACGATATGGCCGACGATCACCATGGTGAAAAAGGGCGGCGCGTCGTCCGAGCGCTGATGGCTCAAATCCTCGCCGCAATGTGCGCAGGCGGTGACCGGCTTCAGATAGGCGCGGAACAGACTCTTCTCGCCGCAATTCGGGCAGGTGCAGCGAAACCCGCGCCATAGCGCCACGCCGACCGGCCGCTCGGGCCTTTTGGCGGCTTCCTCCGCAGCTCCATTCCGCCTGTCGATCATCGATCTGGGACCTTATTGGTTATTAATCGAGGTAATCACGAGCATAGCCATCCGCAAGCTGCCATGAGGCCGCAGGTTAGCGACGCCGACGGCGAGCCGAGGTCGCTTTGCTCGGCTTTGCCGCCGCTCGCGGACGCTTCGATCGGGGCACGATCCGGCCGTCGGAGAGAAGCTCGAAGCGGAGCGCGCCGGCCAGCGGCGCGGCCTCGAGAAGGCGAATCTCGACGGTGTCACCGAGTTGGTGGGTTTCGCCGGTGTCGCGGCCGGTAAGCGTATGGCGCGCCTCGTCATAGACGAAAAAGTCGGAGCCGAGTGAGCGCATCGGGACGAAGCCGTCAGCTCCGGTCTCGTCAAGCTTGACGAAAAGACCGGCCCTGGTGACGCCGGCAATGCGCCCGGTGAAATTCGCGCCAACCCGATCGGCCAGCCAGTGGGCGACGAGCCGGTCGACAGTGTCGCGCTCGGCGACCATAGCGCGGCGCTCGGCGGCTGAAATCCGTTCCGCGATCTCGGGTAGCCGGCTGGCGAAATCGTCCGGCAGTCCGTCGGCGCCGAGCTTCAGGGCACGGATCAGGGCGCGGTGGACAAGAAGGTCGGCGTATCGGCGGATCGGCGAGGTGAAGTGGGCGTAGCGCCGCAGGTTCAGGCCGAAATGGCCGATGTTTTCCGGGCTATAAGCCGCCTGTGCCTGGGTGCGAAGCACGACATCGCTCAGAAGCTGGCTGTTCTCGGTATCCCGCGCCCGCGACAATAAGCGGTTGAATTGCGCCGGCCGGAGATTGCCGCCCTTGGGGAGTGTCATTTCGAGTGACTTGAGGAAATCGCGTAACGCCTCGAGCTTGGCCGGCGATGGCGTGTCGTGAACGCGATAGACCAGCGGCGACTTTTTTGCCTCGAGCGTTTCCGCCGCCGCAACATTTGCCTGGATCATGAATTCCTCGATCAGGCGATGCGCCTTGAGGCGAGGCGGTACGACGATCCTGTCAATTGAGCCATCCGGCGCAAGCACGACTTTGCGCTCGGGCAGGTCGAGGTCGAGAGGCTCACGAGCCGCGCGCCCGCGGTCTACGATTTCGTAGGCCTGCCACAATGCGGCCAAGGCACCATGCACGCGCTTGTCGTGTTTGATCCTGCCGCCGTCGAAGACGGTCTCGGCATCTTCGTAGGAAAGCCGCGCCGCCGAGCGCATCGTCACGCGATGGAAATGGTGGTCCCGCTTTTGTCCGTCCGCTGAAAATATCATGCGGACCGCAATCGCCGGGCGGTCTTCGGCTTCGCGCAACGAACACAGCTCGTTTGATATCCGCTCGGGCAACATCGGCACGACCCGGTCGGGAAAATAAACCGAATTGCCGCGCTCAAGTGCTTCGCGGTCGAGCGCCGAAGCCGGGCGGACATAATGGGCGACGTCGGCAATGGCGACGGTGACGATAAATCCGCCCGGATTTTTCGGGTCGGGGTCGGCCTCGGCGTGGACGGCGTCGTCGTGATCCTTGGCGTCGGGCGGGTCTATGGTCAGGAGGCCTAGCTTGCGCCAGTCGTCACGGCCGGTAAGTGTTGCTTTTTTGGCCGATCGGGCTTGCTTGAGCGTCTCGGGCTGAAAGGCATCGGGAATGCCATGCGCATGGATGGCGATCAGGCTTATGGCCTTTTCGCTGTTCATCGAGCCGATCACATCTTTGACGCGGGCGCGGGTTGGCCCGAAGCGGCCGGACCCGGTCGTCTCGACGGAGACCAAATCGCCTTCCTTGGCCTTGCCGAGGCCATCGGGCTCGACGATCATTTCTTTTTGTTTCCGGTCGACCGGCTCGATGAGGGTGCGCTGTGCGCCGATGCGCACGACACCGAGAATAGCCACAGGCCGTTCCGCGAGAATCTTGATGATCCGCGCCGTATAGCGTGGCCCTTCCGGTTCGCCGGGCGACAGGCGGGCAAGCACGCGGTCGCCGACGCCGGGGGCCGGCGCCGTACCCCGCCGGTCGGCAACGATAATCGCCAGCGGTGGTGGTCCGTTCTCTTCCGGCCATTCGGCCGGCTCGGCGAGAAACTCGCCGTCATCGTCGCGGCCGGTAACGATCAAAACCGAAACCGACGGTAAATCTTCCGGCCGCTTGAGGCGCCGGCGCTTCTTTTCGAGATGTCCGTCGTCGAGGAGATCCTTGAGCAGGGCTTTCAAGGCAATCTTGGCGCCACCGGTAATGCCAAAGGCGCGGCCGATTTCACGTTTGCCGGCTCTGCCGGGATTTTCAGCGATGTATTGGAGAATTTGTTCGCGGGAAGGAAAAGGCCGTTTGGCCTTGGTCGTCTTCTTGGATGATGGCTTTTTAGCCAAATGGATTATTCTTTCTTTTTCTTAGCGGCCTTTTTCGCGCGCGGCTTCTTTTTTGCCGGGCGTTTCGTGGGGCCTTTTTCGGCCTTGGCGGTAATGAGCTGGAGCGCGACGTCGAGCGTCACGCTGTCCGGGTCCATGCCGCGAGGCAGGGTTGCATTGATCTTGCCATGATTGACGTAGGGTCCATAGCGTCCGTCGCGAACCGTCACTGGTCCGCCGTCGGGATGTTCGCCTAGCGCCTTCAGGGCCTTTGGGGTTGAGGTCCGGCGCCCGCCACCGGCGATTTTTTCGGCGATAACGGTGACCGCGCGATTCAGGCCGACTGAGAAAACCTCTTCGACCGAATCAAGATTGGCGAAAGTGCCATCGTGCAAAACGAAGGGTCCGTAGCGACCGAGTCCGGCGGAGATTGGCTTTTCGGTCTCAGGATGGAGGCCGACAATGCGCGGCAGGGCGAGGAGTGCCAGTGCCCGCTCGAGGTCGATCTCCGCCGCGTCCCAGCCCTTGGGCAGGCTTGTTCGCTTCGGCTTCTCATCCTTGCCGTTCTGTTCGCCGAGTTGGACGTAAGGGCCAAAACGACCGGTGCGCAACGTCACCTCGAGACCGTTTTCCGGATCCTGACCGAGATTGCGGGTGCCGTCGTCGGCGCCGCCATTGCCGTTTTCACCATTCGCCGAAAGTTGGCGGGTGAAGCGGCAATCGGGATAGTTCGAGCAGCCGATGAAGGCGCCGAATTTGCCGAGCTTTAACGACAGCTTGCCGTCGCCGCAGGTTGGACAATCGCGCGGGTCGGCGCCGTCTTCACGTGGCGGGAAGACGTGCGGCGCGAGAAGCCCGTTGAGCGATTCCAAAACCTCGGCGACGCGCAGGTCCTTGGTTTCGTCGACATTGGCCGAGAAAACTTGCCAGAATTCGCGAAGCACGTCTTTCCACGAAAGTTCGCCGTTGGAAATTCTGTCGAGTTTCTCCTCAAGATCGGCGGTGAAATCGTATTCGACATAACGGTTGAAGAAGCTTTCCAGGAAGGCCGTAACCAAGCGGCCCTTGTCCTCGGGCACCAATTGGCGCTTTTCGAGGCGGACATAGCCGCGGTCGCGCAGCACCGACAGGGTTGCGGTGTAGGTCGATGGACGGCCGATACCGATCTCTTCCATCTTTTTTATGAGCGTCGCTTCGGTGTAGCGCGGCGGTGGCTCGGTGAAATGCTGATCGACGGCAATGCCGTGCTCATTCAACTGGTCGTTCGCGGCCATGGCGGGGAGGCGGCCGTCGTCATCGTCCTCGGACTCCTCGTCGCGCCCTTCCTGATAAAGGGTCAAGAACCCGTCGAAGCGGACGACCTGACCGGTAGCACGAAGCGCTGCCTCGCCGCTTGCGCCTGCGGCGATTTCAACTGTCGTCCTTTCCAATTCGGCTGATTGCATCTGGCTGGCGATCGTTCGCTTCCAGATCAGCGCGTAAAGCTTTGCCTGTTCGGCATCGAGCATCCGGGTGACGGAATCGGGGTGCCGCGAAAGATCGGTTGGGCGGATCGCCTCGTGAGCTTCCTGGGCGTTCTTGGCCTTGGTTTGGTAAAAGCGTGGTTTCTCCGGCAGGTAGCGCTCGCCATATTGGGATGAGATGGTTTCGCGCGTCGCGGCAATCGCTTCTGCGGCGATCTGCACGCCATCGGTTCGCATATAGGTAATAAGGCCGACGGTTTCACCGCTGAGGTCGATGCCCTCATAAAGCCGCTGGGCGACTTGCATGGTACGGGCGGCGGCGAAGCCGAGCTTGCGCGAGGCTTCTTGCTGAAGTGTCGAGGTGGTGAACGGCGCTGGCGGATTGCGCTTGACCGGCTTGGCCTCGACCGATGCCACGCGGTACGCGCCGGATTTCAACGCCGCTTCGATCTTTTGGGCGCTGGTCTGATCGGCAATGTCGAGGCGGCCGATCTTCTTGCCATCGAAACCGACGATGCGGGCGACGAAGCGGCCGCCATTCGGCGGCTCCAGCGTTACCGCCACCGACCAGTATTCGCGCGGGTTGAAGATCTCGATAGCATTCTCGCGCTCGCAGACCAGGCGCAGCGCCACCGATTGGACGCGGCCGGCCGAGCGGGCGCCGGGCAGTTTTCGCCAAAGCACCGGCGAAAGGGTGAAGCCGACGAGATAATCGAGCGCACGGCGGGCGAGATAAGCATCAACCAGCGCATCGTCGATCTGGCGCGGATTGGCCATCGCCTCGAGGACCGCGGACTTGGTAATGGCGTTGAAGACGACGCGTTCGACCGGCTTGTCTTTCAGTTTTTTTTTCGAACGCAGGACTTCCAGGACATGCCAGGAAATCGCTTCGCCCTCGCGATCGGGATCGGTGGCCAGGATCAGCCGGTCGGCGCCCTCGGCCGCCTTGGCGATCTCGGTGAGCCGCTTGGCCGATTTGCCGTCGACATCCCACGTCATGGCGAAGTCCTCGTCCGGTTTGACCGAACCGTCCTTCGAGGGCAGATCGCGGACATGGCCGTAGGAGGCGAGAACCTGAAAATCAGGCCCGAGATATTTATTGATAGTCTTCGCCTTGGCCGGCGATTCGACAATGACGAGGTTCATGGACGCCGCAATGTGAGGGTGCGAGCCGAGGCTCTATACCTATGTTTTAATTGAGAAAACTCTCCTCCGACGGCCGTTTTCAAGCCAACCGGATCGGGCGGGACAATCCGAGAATCGAGGCGGGCTGTCAATCGGGGATATTTTTTCGGGCTAAAATCGAGCTTGTTGGCATGCAATTTAAGCAGCCAGTGAGGATCATTATTACCAAGTCTCGCGGTCTGTCATTGGAGCCGTGCCACCAATTCGATCAATTCACCAAGATGAGCAATTCTTTTGTAACGCGAGCTGGCCGCCGGCTCTTCGGCATGCTCGAGCTCCCAGGTTAGTTCATGGGGAATGTGAACGCCCCAGCTTCCCGCTTCGATGGCGGGAACAACGTCGGATTTGAGCGAATTTCCAACCATCATGCTGCGGCTTGGCCCGTCGGCATAGCGGCCGAATATCCGCTCATAGGTCGACGCATTCTTGTCGCTAACGATCTCGACGGCGTCGAAAAAATCGCCAAGCCCGGACTGTGCGAGTTTGCGTTCCTGATCGAACAGATCGCCCTTGGTGATCAGGAGGATCCGAAATTGCCCGGTTAATTCTTCGAGCGTTTCTTTCACATGCGGCAGGGTCTCGACAGGATGGCAAAGCATATCGCGTCCCGATTTGAGGATCTCGTCGATGACTGATGCCGGGACCCGACCATCGGTGATTTCAATTGCGGTCTCAATCATCGAAAGCACGAAGCCCTTGATGCCGAAACCATAGACTTGCAGGTTGCGCTTTTCTGCTTCGAGAAGCCGTGCCGATAGCGCATGGGCATCCGCATGGTCGGCCAGCAAGGCAGCGAAGCGCTCTTCGGTCATTCGAAAAAAATGCTCGTTTTGCCAGAGCGTATCGTCGGCATCGAAAGCAATCGCGGTTAACGGTGGGTTTTTTGCGTGCATGATTTGGTCAAGGCCCAGATGGCACAAGAGATATGCGGCCGCCGGAATGGCGGGCGATGCGCCCGGCGAGGTCGAGCTCGAGCAGCACGAGGTGAACGATAGCCGGCTTGAATCCAGTAAAGCGGAGGATCTCGTCGATTTCGACCGGCGTCGGGCTGAGCCCTTCGACGATCCGAGCGCGATCGGAATCATCGGCGTCGCTGGCATAGGGCGTCGCGCTGGCGGGGGCCTCCTCGATATGCCGTGGCGTATCTGCCCGACGTCCAAGCATGGGTTCGATTTCCTCGATGATATCCTCGACGCCGGTGAGAATGCGGGCACCATCGCGGATCAGCCGGTTGGTGCCGGCGGCGCGCGGATCGAGCGGCGAACCAGGCACGGCGAGGACCGGGCGGCCTTGCTCGCCGGCCAGCCGTGCCGTGATCAAGGAACCCGATCGCGTCGCCGCCTCAACAATAACGACGCCGATCGCCACGCCCGAAACAATCCGATTGCGACGCGGAAAATCGCGCGCCCGGGCCTGCCAGCCGATCGGCATTTCACTGATATGGGCGCCGCCTTCGGCAACAATCATCTCGGCCAGATCGATATTGTCGGTTGGATAAATGCGATCGAGCCCACCGGCGAAAACGGCAATCGTGCCGGTGGAAAGAGAACCCTGATGAGCGGCCGCGTCGATACCGCGGGCAAGGCCGGAGGCGACGGCGTAGCCGCGTCCGCCGAGATCGCCGGCGATCTGCCTGGCGAATTTAGCGCCGCTAATCGAGGCATTGCGCGAGCCGACAATGGCGATGGTCGGGCGCGACAGAATTGCCGCTTCGCCGCGCACCGATATCAGCGGCGGGGCGCCGTCGGTGTGGCCAAGCAATGACGGGTAGTCGGGATCGCCGCTGGCGAGAAGGCGTGCCCCCATGCGCTCGAGCATTTCGAGCTCGCGCTCCGCATCTTCGAGCGGACAAATCCGGATCCGTCGTCCGCCGCGCGAGGCGAGTTCGCCAACGCCTTCGATCGCCGCCGCGGCGCTGCCAAAATGGCTAAGCAGTTCGCCGAAGGTCACCGGGCCGATATTTTCGCTACGGATCAGGCGTAGCCAGACCAGAAGCTCTTGATCGCTCAGCCGATCTTGATTGACCGGGGTATTTTCCACGCCGCTCATGCCTTGCGACCGATCTTGCCCTCGGTTCCGGCGATCAGCCGGAGAATATTTTCAGTATGCCGGATCCACAAAACAAACGTCAGCGGGACAAATACGACAGCGAATTGAAATGGTCCGAATAAGAAAAATGCGATGGTCGTAACGAGACTGGCGGCAAGTGCGCCGACAGAAGAATAACGCGTGGCCGCGGCGGCGGCGAGCCATGTAGCGACGAAGACCAGGAAGGCCGGCCAGAAAAGTCCAAGCACGATTCCAATATAGGTGGCGACTCCCTTGCCGCCGCGAAAGCGTAGCCAGACGGGAAAGATGTGACCGGCGAAAGCGGCGAGCCCAGTCATAATGGCGCCGTCATTGCCGGCAAAGCCAAAGCCGACATAGACCGCTGCTGTGCCCTTAAGTGTGTCGAGGAGGAGCGTCGCCGCGGCGAGAGCCTTGCTGCCGGTTCTCAGGACATTGGTTGCGCCGATATTGCCCGAACCGATGGCACGGACATCGCCTCGCCCGGTCATGCGGGTCAGCACCAAGCCGAAGGGGATCGATCCGAGGAGATAGCCGATCGCCAGCATCATCACCAACGCCGGTTCGGAAAGGTTTAGGCTCAAAAAATCAGGCATGGGCGCATCGACGCCTCCGGCGGGAGAATATCCCTAACCCGAAGCGTATTCGTAGACGGTGCGACCGGCAACCAAGGTGCGCAGCACCCGACCGGCGAAGCGGGCGCCGTCGAAGGGCGTGTTCTTGGACTTTGAACGAAGCGAATTGGCTTCACAGACCCAGGCGGAATCAGGATCGATCAGGATGAGGTCAGCCGGAGCGCCGGCGGCAAGGCGTCCCACCTCGAGGCCAAGGAGTTCGGCCGGCCGGGTTGAAAGCGCACCAAACAAGGTGAGAAGGTCGATTTGGCCGCCGTGAAACAGGCGAAGGGCGGCCGGCAGCATGGTTTCCAGACCGACGGCCCCGTCGGCGGCCTCGGCGAATGGGTGGCGCTTTGTATCGACATCCTGCGGGTCGTGGCTCGACACAATGACGTCGATGGTGCCGTCGGCAAGGCCGTCGACCATCGCCCGCCGGTCGTTGTCGGAGCGCAGCGGCGGCGATAGTCTGAAGAACGTCCGGTACGGCCCGACATCGTTCTCGTTGAGGCTGATGTGATTGATCGAGACGCCGCAAGTCACCGAAATTCCCGTCGATTTTGCACGGCGGACGATTTCGAGCGACTCGGCACAGGAGATCTGGGCAGCGTGATAGCGGCCACCGGTCAGCGCGGCGAGGCGAATATCGCGCTCGAGCATGATGATCTCGGCCTCCTTGGGGATGCCGGTAAGGCCGAGGCGGGTGGCAACCTCGCCTTCATTCATGACGCCATGTCCGCCAAGGCTTGGGTCGATGGCGTGGTGCATGATCAACGCGCCAAAGTCGCGCGCATATGTCAGCGCATGGCGCATGACCAGCGTGTTGGTGATGGTGCGCCGGCCATCGGTAAAGCCGACGGCGCCGGCTTCGCGCAAAAGTCCGAGTTCGGTGATTTCGCTACCGGCAAGACCTTTGGTTGCTGCCGCCATTGGATAGACGCGCACCGCGGCTTCGTCACGAGCCCGGCGCATGATGAAATCGACCAGCGCCACGTCGTCGATCACCGGATCGGTATCGGGCATGGTGATGATGGTGGTAACGCCGCCGGCGGCTGCCGCCTGGCTCGCCGAGGCGAAGGTCTCGCGGTGCTCTGCGCCGGGTTCGCCGACGAAAACCCGCATGTCGACGAGGCCCGGAGCAATAATCGTTCCATTGCAGTCGACGATCTCGGCACCGGCCGGCCGGGCTGCACTTTCGGCTTCCGGACCGGCGGCGACGATACGGCGATCGGCGACGATGACGGCGCCGGCTGCGTCGAGCTTGCGGGACGGGTCGATGACCCTTGCGTTGGTAAAGACGACCGGGCTTTCGTCTCCGGTCTTGCCGTTGCTGCGCTCGCCGCTCACCGCTCGCCCCTCATGTATTCGGCAGATGCGCCGCCAGCGCCTCAAGCACGGCCATGCGCACGGCGACGCCCATCTCAACCTGTTCGCGGATCAGACTTTGCGCGCCATCAGCGACGGCTGAATCGATCTCGACACCGCGGTTCATCGGTCCCGGGTGCATGACCAGCGCGTCGGGCTTGGCGTAGGAGAGCTTTTCGGCGTCGAGGCCGAAGAAGTGGAAATATTCGCGCACCGAGGGCACGTAACTGCTGTCCATGCGCTCGCGCTGGAGGCGCAGCATCATGACGATATCCGCGTCGGCGAGCCCGCGGCGCATATCGGTGAAGACATCGACGCCAAGTCGCTCGATACCGACCGGCAGAAGTGTCGAGGGTCCAATCACCCGGACACGAGCACCGAGTGCGTTGAGCAGTATGATGTTCGATCGGGCAACCCGGCTATGAGCAACATCGCCGCAAATCGCGACGGTCAGGCCGGCGATATCGCCTTTATGGCGGCGGATAGTCAGTGCGTCGAGAAGGGCCTGGGTCGGGTGTTCATGGGCGCCGTCGCCGGCATTGATCACCGAGCAGGTGACTTTCTGGGCGAGAAGCTCGACCGCGCCGGCGGACTGATGGCGCACAACCAGGATATCGGGCCGCATGGCGTTCAGCACAATCGCTGTGTCGATCAGCGTTTCGCCTTTTTTCAGGGCAGAGTTGCCAACCGCCATGTTCATGACGTCGGCGCCGAGGCGCTTGCCGGCGAGTTCGAAGGATGACTGGGTCCGGGTCGAGGCCTCAAAAAAAAGATTGATCTGGGTCCGTCCACCGAGGACCGACTTCTTTTTCTTGACCTGCCGGCTGACGGCGACGGCTTCTTCAGCCAAATTCAATAGCGCATTAATCTCGGGCGCGTTTAGTCCTTCGATGCCCAAAAGATTGCGATGGGGAAACGTGATCGCCAGCGAGGAGGAGAGTGCATTCATCAAAACCATGCCTATAGGTGGAGTCGCCGGCCGGGGCAAGCGTGGACTTGACCGGCATGGTAATGTAGCGACAGAACAAAGCGCCGGCCGGGGCGGCGAATGGAGGGGTAATTGAGTTCGGCTTTCGACACGCATGAGGTTTTCAATCAGTCGCCGCCGCATTCTGGAGTGAATCTGTTCACCTCGGATCCTGGCCTTGGCGTGCTGGTCGAGAGCATGCCTCCAGGGATTGTCGAGCAGTTGGTTGCTCATGGCGCGCTGTGGGGCGCGCCGGAGACTAATGAGCTTGCGCGTATCGCCAACCAGACGACGCCGGTGCTCAAGACCCACGATGCTTCGGGCATGCGCATCGACATGGTCGAGTTTCACCCGGCCTATCACGCCCTTATGCGCCGATCGGTTTCGGCGGGCCTGCATTGCTCAATCTGGGATGCAGCGGGCGAGGAGGCGAATGTGCGCAGCATTGCCCGCGCCGCCCGTCTTTTTATGACCGCTCAAATTGAGTGCGGTCATATTTGCCCGATGACCATGACCAACGCCTCGGTCGCGGCGCTGGCCCACACACCGGCGCTTGCCGATCAATGGCTGCCGATGATCCGTTCGCGCCAGTACGATTCCTCGCAAAAGCCGCCATCGGCAAAGACCGGCGTCACACTCGGGATGGGAATGACCGAGAAGCAAGGCGGCAGCGATCTCGGCGCGACGACGACGCGGGCCGAAAACGCCCATGACGGCACCTGGCGGATCATCGGCCACAAATGGTTCATGTCGGCGCCGATGAGCGATGCATTCCTGGTTCTGGCGCTGACCGTGCAGGGGCTCTCCTGTTTCCTTGTTCCGCGCGTCCTGCCCGATGGCAGCCGCAACGCCATCCGTCTGATGCGTCTGAAAGACAAGCTCGGCAATCGCTCCAACGCCTCCTCGGAAGTCGAGTTCATCGAGGCCGCCGGTTGGCTGGTCGGCGAGCCCGGCAGGGGTATTGCCACAATCCTCGACATGGTCACGTTCACGCGGCTGGATTGCGCGGTCGCCTCGGCTGGATTGATGCGAAGCGCAATCGCTGAAGCGGTGCATCACACCCGCCATCGCAAGGCATTCGGTGCGGCCCTCATCGATCAACCGCTGATGGCCCGCGTGCTTGCCGACATGGCTCTCGACGCGGTGGCGTGCGCGGCATTGGTTTTCCGGCTCGCCGAATCCTACGACCGGGCGAATGACGATCCGGCGGAGGCGGCTTTTGCTAGGCTGATGACGCCGGCGGTCAAATATTGGGTGTGCAAGGTTGCTCCCAATATGATCGGCGAAGCAATGGAATGCCTTGGTGGCAATGGATATGTCGAGGAAAGCCGCCTTCCCAGGCTTTATCGCGAGGCCCCGGTGAACGCCATCTGGGAGGGTTCCGGAAACGTCATGTGCATCGATGTGATGCGGGTTTTGCGCAAATCATCGGAGCCGCTGGAAGTGGTTCTCGCCGGTGTCGAGGCGGCACTTGGCGCTACGGCCCAATCGACCCTCAACGTGTTGCGCGCGGCGACCGCTGTGGCGCTTGCCGATGAGGGGTCGGCGCGCATTCTGACCGAGCAGCTCGCCATGACCGCGGCGGCGGCAGCACTTCGCCAGCGGTTTCCCGCGGTCGTCTCCGACGCCTTTCTTGAAACCCGGCTCGGAAAACCATGGCGCACCACCTACGGAATGCTCGACTCGCGCTTCGACGCCAGGGCCTTCCTCGACTATCTCTGTCCATCGGCTTAGAGAATCCGCCGAATTGTCTGCATAAACGCGGCTCTTAGAGCCGGGCCAGCCGATCCAGCGCGCCTTGCAGGATGAAGGCGGCCGCCATTTTGTCGACCACCTGGCTACGCCGCTTGCGACTGGCATTGGCTTCAAGAAGCGTGCGGGTTACGGCGACCGTCGACAGACGCTCGTCCCAGAAGACGATCGGGATCTCGATTTGTTTTGCCAGATTTCTGGCGAAAGCTCGCGTCGCTTGGGCGCGCGGTCCCTCGCTGCCATCCATGTTGATTGGCAGGCCAAGAACCAGTGCTTTTGGCTCGTGTGTTGCCATATGGCCACGAAGCGCTAGCGCATCGGCGGAGAATTTTGTCCGGGCGATAACCAGAAGTGGTGAGGCGATACGACGGCCGAGGTCCGAAATTGCCAGGCCAATGGTCTTTGTGCCGAGATCGAGGCCCATGAGCGTGCCCGAGGGAGGCAGCGTCGGGGCGAGTTCTTCCAGGGAGGTCGGCGAGCCCGTCATTGGATTGCAGACCGCGTATCTGCCGTTCGAGTGTGGTGTCTTGCGGTTGATTTCATGGCCGTTATCATCGGGTCAAACTGTTCAAGAGGACAATTTTTTGTGGATCAAACCTGACATTTCAATTTTGGCCGACCGAGAAAATCGCAATCGAAACATGCCAGACTTAAGGATAATTTGACCATAGACCAACGAAGGAGAGGCGTAACATGAAAGTCACCTGGTTCGGCCATTCGGCCTTCCGCGTCGATATTGCCGGGGCCGCGATTATGATCGATCCGTTTTTGGAAAACGGCACTTATACCGGTGATATCAAAGCCGCCTATCGCGGCACCACCCATGTCGTTCTAACCCACGGGCATGACGATCATCTTGGTTCGACGCTGGAGATTTGTCGAGAAACCGGTGCGACCCTCATTTCCAATTGGGAGATCTGCAATTATTACGTCGGCAAGGGGATCGACAATTACAGTCCGGGCAATCATGGCGGCACGATCGATTTCGGTGCCTTCAAATTGTCCTTTGTTGATGCGCGACATTCCTCGGCTACGATCGTCGATCAAATACCGATCTATCTCGGCAATCCTGCCGGAATTGTCTTGCGGGCGGAATCGGAGAAAACGCTCCTGCATATGGGCGATACCGACATCTTCTCCGACATGGGGCTGATTAACGAAATCTATCAGCCGAGTATCGGCATCGTGCCGATCGGCGATCGCTTCACGATGGGCGCCAGGCTCGCGGCCATGGCCTGCAATCGCTACTTCGCCTTCGATACGGTGATCCCGTGCCATTACGCGACATTCGGGCTTCTAGATCCGAATCCCGACAAATTCATCGAAGCGATGAAAGGATCAGACACCAAAGTTCTTGTGCCGGAACGCGGCGAGGCCGTCGAAATGTAAATAAGAGGCTTATTCGCGATAATGCTGAATGCGTGTTGTTCGCAGGCCGGCAAGGCCATGGCGGTCGATTGACTGCTGCCAGGAAAGGAATTCCTCGACAGTCAATGTATAACGGGCACAGGCCTCCTCCAGACTGAGGAGACCGCCTCGAACGGCGGCCACAACCTCCGCTTTCCGGCGAATGACCCATCTCCGGGTCTCGCGCGGGGGAAGATCGGCGATTGTCAGCGGACTTCCGTCCGGTCCAATCACATATTTGACGCGCGGACGCATCTGTTCGGTCATTCTACTCTCACACTTGCCCTGATCCGATTGGCGTGAGAATAACCGGTCGGCTTTAAAATTTGACTAAGCGCCGGTCAATAATTCGGTAAGATTTGTCCGGTGCCTGGCCGCAATCGTAGGAAATCGTAGAAATTGGTGGCCTTGATGCTGGCGCGATCGCGACTATAGTCCCCAATATCCTTAATCATCCCTGACCGTTCCCGTTGAGGGGCCGGTCGGCAAATCCGGGTTCCGCATCCGCGGTGAATAAATGTTAAACAGCCTCGACCTTCGCGGCCCTCCAGATCAAACCCGTGTCGTGGTCGCGATGTCGGGAGGGGTCGATTCCTCGGTCGTCGCCGGGCTTTTGAAGCGCCAGGGCTATGATGTTGTAGGCGTTACACTGCAACTTTACGATCATGGCACCGCGATTCACCGCAAGGGAGCCTGCTGTGCCGGGCAGGATATCCATGATGCGCGCCGGGTCGCCGATGCTCTTTGTATACCTCACTATGTTCTCGACTATGAGGATCGCTTCCGCGAATCCGTGATTGACGAGTTTGCCTCGGGCTATGTGGCGGGGGAAACGCCAGTTCCCTGCATTGCCTGCAACCAGACGGTAAAGTTCGTCGATCTCCTCGGTATGGCCCGCGAACTGGGCGCCGACGCGCTCGCCACCGGTCATTATGTGATGACGCGGCAAAATGGCAATTCCCGCGCCCTTTACCGTCCGGTCGATCTCGACCGCGACCAGAGCTATTTTCTTTTTGCCACAACACCTGAGCAGCTCGATTTTTTGCGCTTTCCCCTCGGTGGCCTGACCAAGGCCGAGACTAGGGACTTAGCCCGAGAGCTCGGTCTTGCCATTGCCGACAAGCCGGACAGCCAGGACATTTGCTTCGTGCCGAGCGGCAGCTACGCCGATATCATTGAGCGCTTGAAGCCCGGCGCCGCCGAACCTGGCGATATCGTGCATGTCGATGGCCGCGTCCTCGGCCGGCACGATGGCATCATCCACTACACGGTCGGGCAGCGTCGCGGCATTGGCGTCGCGCTCGGTGAACCGCTTTACGTTGTCCATCTCGATCCGGCCGGTCGGCGTGTCATAATTGGCCCACGCTCGGCACTGGCGACCCAGCGGCTTCATCTCCGGCAGGTCAATTGGCTCGGCGATTTGCCGCTGGCCGATATCCCTTCCCAGGGCCTGGATCTATTCGCGCGGGTTCGCTCGACACGCAAGCCAATGCCGGCCAGGCTGGTGTTTGAGGGCGGCCATTGTTCCGTCGATCTCGGCGAGAGCGAAGCCGGGGTTGCGCCTGGACAGGCGTGCGTTTTTTATGAGGGCGAGGGGGCTGGAGCGCGGGTCCTCGGGGGCGGATGGATCGCGCGAACCGAGCGTGAGTTGGAAACGGAGCAGGCGCTTGACCGGTTGATGTCGGCGACACAGACGGCGGTGCCAGCGTAATGAAGAGATATTATGGCAGCTAGATTCGATGAGGGTGCAGCGGGCGTGAAGGGCAAGAAGGATCTGGTGGCGGCAGGGATTGGCTCCATTGACGATGAGCAGGCGGTGGTTGCCGCCTATGCGCGCTGGGCGCCGGTCTATGACCCGATATTCGGTGTTGCAACCGGCATTGGCCGCAAGGCCGCGGTTTCGGCGCTGAACGACTTGCCTGACGGCCGTATTCTCGAAGTCGGGGTTGGTACCGGCATATCGCTGCCGCTATACAAACGCGGGCATAAGCTCGTCGGCATCGATCTCAGTCCGGACATGTTGGTCCGGGCCAGAAAACGTGTCGCCCGCCGTGCGCTCGCCAATGTCGAGGCGATCCACGAAATGGACGCGGCAAATCTGTCCTTCGCGGATGCGAGCTATGACGTCGCGGTGGCAATGTTCGTCATGACTGTTGTCCCCGATCCCGCCGCCGTCCTCGCCGAGATCGTTAGGGTGGTGCGGCCGGGCGGCCATGTCGTCATCGTCAATCATTTCTCGGTTGAAAAGGGTCCGCGGGCGGCGGTCGAGCGTTCGCTGGCCCGTTATTCCGACAAGCTTGGGTGGCACCCGGAATTCCGTATCGAAGAAGTTTTAGGCCGATCTGATTTAAAATTGTTGAAACGGCGCGATTTGCCACCGGCAGGCATCTTCACGCTCCTCAACTTCGAACGGCAATAGCGTCCGAACCAAAATCCTTTGCCGCCGAAGCCTCCGTTCCTCGGTCTGGGTGGAACCAAGCAAAAAAGGGACGGTGATGGCCTTTGCACTCACCGGGGCTGTGGTTTTTGACGGATCGGAATTTGTCGACGGCGCGGCAATTGTCGTCGATGGCCGGACAATCGCGTCCTTGTGCAGCGAAGCCGACTTGCCGCCGACAATCGAAAGGCGGCCGGTTAAGGGGTTGATCGCGCCGGGGTTTATCGACGTTCAGGTCAATGGCGGCGGCGGCGTACTGTTCAACCAGACCCGGACGGTCGATGGCATCGCGGCGATCGGTGTGACCCATCGCCGTTTCGGCACGACGGGCTTCCTGCCGACCTTCATCACGGATGAGGGGTACAAGATGCGCGAGGCGCTCGATGCGGTCCGCGCTGGATTGCTTGAGGGCGTGCCCGGTCTGCTCGGCATTCACTTGGAAGGCCCCTTCATCAATCCTGCCCGCAACGGCGTCCATGATGCAGATTACATTCGCCCGATCACGTCGGACGATATCGATCTTGTCGCCTCGCCTGGCATCGGCCGCGTGGTTATTACGTTAGCGCCAGAAAGAGTTCCGGCAGCCGCGATTAAGCGTCTGAGCGAGGCGGGTGCGATCGTCTGCGCTGGTCACACCGAGGCGGATATTTCGACGATCCGTGCCGCACGGGCCGCCGGGCTTGCCGGTTTCACCCATCTTTTCAATGCAATGCCGCCGCTTGCCGGCCGCCAGCCCGGCCCGGTTGGCGCGGCGCTCGACGATCCGCAAGCCTGGTGTGGACTAATCGCCGATCTTCAACACGTCAGTCCGGTAAGCCTGCGCGTGGCAATCGCGACACGGGGTTGGCAGCGAATGATGCTGGTCAGTGATGCCATGCCTTCGGTGGGAACTGAATTGACCAGGTTCGATCTACTCGGTCGAACAATCAACCGGCATGGCAGCCGGTTGATGACCGATGAAGGTAGGCTTGCTGGTGCTCATCTCGATATGGCAAGTGCTGTGCGCAATCTGGTCAATGAATTGGGCCTGCCGCTTGAGGCGGCTTTGCATATGGCCTCGCGAGCGCCGGCCGAGTTTCTCCGCCTTGGCGGCGAATTGGGTCGGCTGGCGGCAGGCTATCGCGCGAACCTTGTCCTCCTCGACGATGATCTGAAAGTCGTCGAAACCTGGATCGACGGCGTGCCGTCGCGCGACTGATAACAAACGCTAAGGTTGGTTGGCGGCCTGGTCTAGTGCGTCCAGATCGACCCAGTCGGGGACCTCAGCGCGAAGTTCTTCAGTAAGATAGCCGAAGTGCGACATCTCGCGATAGCACGTCGCGACGATACGGTGAATTTGTTCACTCGTGAGTTTGTCGGGCCATTGGCCGGCACGGCCAACTCGGAAAAAGCGCTCGGCGTGCGGCGAGCGCTCACGGTAGTCGGACTCTTTCTCCATGGCGCCGAGCCGCGAAAAGTCGCAAAGCTCAATGGCCTCGGCGAGCTGCTCCGCCTTTACCCCCAGCCTTAAATGGTCGGTTGCGGCGCGAAACGTTTTAATCGGATTATCGAGCATGTCTTCGTAACGCAAAGCCAGAAATTGCTCGGGCGTCCTGCTCGTCCAGCTATCGACGTTTTCGCTCCATGACGCCCAGTGTTCATAAACCGTGTCGTCGCTGCCCGTCGTGTGGTAGCCCGCCTTGCACATTATTGTGATGGTCTCGTCGATTGTCGTGCCGAGATGGTCGGCGAGCGAGAGCACGATGTCGAGCGGATTGCGTACGATATAAACGCCGCCAAGAGTGGCGTCGAGATTGATCACCGGCGTGTTCATGACGCTGAACAGAGACGAATGCGTCTTGACGTAAATTGGCCGGTCGGCGCGCCTGGCGATCTCGGCATGAACTCTCGGGCGAACCGGCACAATTTCCCGCCAAGTGGCGGTGGCGAGCGGCTTGCCGAGGAGCTCTTCGAAAAGATTGAGCGCGCGTGCCTCGTAAAGACTCGATCGATCGAGTTGGTGAAGATCGTTACCTTCGAGCGGCACGCCAAGCATGATCCGCGTGGTGTGGTAGAGGACCATGCGCAACCAGGTATTGCCGGATTTCGGATAGGATGCGAGCCAGACGATACCGCCAGGATCCTCGGGATTGAAGCGGATCATTGAAATAGGTTTCCGTAGTTGGTGATTTCTTGCCGCAGGTTAATCTTGCTTGATTTAACAGGGTGATGATCGCAATGCCAGTCGGCCGGGTGAGAGCCGCCGGCAAATTGCGGCTGGGTCGCTACGCGATCTAGCCAGCGCCTTCACCGAGCATAGTGACCAGATCATCGACGATCCCGACGATCATCTCGCGGTCATCGCCCTCAGCCATGACCCGCACCACCGGCTCGGTTCCAGAGGCACGCACGACCAGTCGGCCCTGCCGGCCGAGTTTCTTGCTGGCGTCGTCGATTTTACGGCGGATGCGCTCATTGTCGAGCGGGCTGGTGCCATCTTCGGTGCGGACATTTTTTAGAATTTGTGGAAGAGGTTCGAAGCGATGGCAAACCTCGCTTATCGGTCGGTCGAGCTTTTTGACGACGGCGAGAAGTTGCAAGGCAGCGACGAGCCCGTCGCCGGTTGTCGTGTAGTCGCTCATGATGATGTGACCGGATTGCTCGCCGCCGAGATTGTAGCCGTGCTCGCGCATGTGCTCGGCGACATAACGGTCGCCGACCGCGGTGCGCGCCATGGTCAGGCCGAGGTCGGCGAGATGGCGCTCGAGCCCGAGATTGGACATCACCGAGGCGACAATACCGGGTTTTGCCAGCCGATCCTCTTCCTGCCAGGATTGGGCAATGACCGCCAGCAATTGATCGCCGTCGATGATCTGGCCCTTCTCGTCGGTCACGACGATGCGGTCAGCGTCGCCGTCAAGCGCAATGCCGATATCGGCGCGCGTCTCGAGCACTTTTTCGGCAAGTGCCGCCGGCGCTGTCGATCCGACATCGCGGTTGATGTTGAAACCATCCGGCTCGACGCCAATCGAGATCACCTCGGCGCCGAGTTCCCACAACGCCGCCGGCGCCACGCGGTAAGCGGCGCCGTTGGCGCAGTCGACGACGATGCGGAAGCCATCAAGCGACAGATTGCGGCCAATGGTCCGTTTGGCGAATTCGATATAGCGATCATGGACGCCATCGATGCGCCGGGCGCGGCCAAGATCAGCCGAGGGCGCCAGGCGCGTCGACAGATCACCGTCGATCAGAGCCTCAATGTCGGATTCGACGCTATCGGATAGTTTGAATCCATTGGGGCCGAGGAGCTTTATGCCGTTATCGTCAAACGGGTTGTGCGAGGCCGAGATCATGACGCCAAGATCGGCGCGCATCGAGCGCGTCAGCATGGCGACTGCCGGTGTCGGGATCGGGCCAAGCAGGAGCACATCGACGCCGACCGCCGTGAAACCTGCGACCAGCGCCGGCTCGATCATATAGCCCGACAGGCGGGTATCCTTGCCGACGACCACACGATGACGGTAGTCGCCGCGTCGAAAGGTCAGACCGGCGGCCATGCCGACCTTGAGCGCGATTTCCGGTGTGATCGGAAAATGGTTTGCCCGACCGCGAATGCCGTCGGTTCCGAAATATTTGCGATTCATTGCCTCTGTCGCCGCTCCGCTACGCGCGCCGGGTCGCCACGTTTGATAGCCATCCTACCCGTTTGAGGTTGAAAAAAGACCAAGATGGGCCCGTTGTGCAAGCCAAGTTCGCTTCCGGACCATCAAACCACGGGCTGATTGCCTTGTCGTCTCCAGGAAAGTCCCGGATTCCTCCTGCGAATATGGCCACCGGATCGCTTGACACGATTCGGCGTGCTTCCTTATATGCCGGGCGTTCTTTCGCAATCGGGGCGGAGTAGCTCAGCTGGTTAGAGCAGCGGAATCATAATCCGCGTGTCGGGAGTTCAAGTCTCTCCTCCGCTACCAATAAAATCAATGACTTAATCCATATATCGGATTGGCGTCTACTTACCTAGCAACCAATTAGCAACCACTACGTCGAGATTATTCATAGCGACGCCTATTCATTTTGGCGTGTAATTGTCACATCCCGGACGGTAGCATGGTTTTTTCTTGAACAGTTGAGGTTTGCGTTTATGCCAATCTTTCATGGTGTGCAAGGGCGTCTTGCTACCCAAGGC
>Ga0315339_1001083_pt1 | contig 26463 bp, 23 predicted proteins | sample ASW17metaG_FD_204514 | JGI IMG/M metagenome (GOLD analysis project Ga0315339, IMG submission 204514) | Ammonia-oxidizing marine archaeal communities from Pacific Ocean, United States - ASW #17 | ecosystem: Environmental > Aquatic > Marine > Oceanic | place: USA: California | collected 2016-12-05 | reverse complement strand
CCCGTTAGCCATGCACATTCTAGTTGACTTCCTCGCCACCACCGCCGTGGCCAATATGACGATCGGCAACCTGCTGATGCTGGTCGTCGGTATGATCTTTATCAGCCTGGCCATCCGCAAGGACTACGAGCCACTATTGCTTGTGCCCATCGGCTTCGGTTGCATCGTCGGCAATATCCCATCGATCGCCAGTATGGCCGTCGGCGTCTATGACCAAGGTAGCGTACTCTCCTATATCTATTTCGGCGTCAGCCAGGGCATTTTCCCGCCGCTCATCTTTCTCGGCATTGGCGCAATGACCGATTTCTCGACGATGCTCTCCAGCCCCCGGTTGGTGCTATTGGGTGCTGCAGCGCAGATGGGCATTTTCCTGACCCTAATCGGCGCGCTCTACTTGGGATTTTCACCTGCTGAAGCGGGGGCCATCGGCATCATCGGCGGCGCCGACGGACCGACGGCGATCTTCCTATCAGCCAAACTCGCACCGCATTTGCTTGGGGCTATCGCCATCGCAGCCTATTCCTATATGGCTTTGGTGCCAGTGATCCAACCGCCGATTATGAAGCTGCTGACAACCCATAAAGAACGGCTGATTCGCATGAAGCCCCCGCGCGAGGTCAGCCAACGCGAAAAGATCATCTTCCCCGTCGTGGCCTTTTTGATCTGCGCGCTGATCGCTCCCGCTTCGGTCGGGCTGATCGGCATGTTATTCTTCGGCAACCTGCTTAAGGAGAGCACCGTCACCGAGCGCCTGGCCAACACCGCCCGCACCGCGCTAATCGATATCGTCACCATCCTGCTCGGTTTCTCGGTTGGCTGCTCGACCCAGGCCCAGACCTTTCTCAAGCCGGAATCGATTCTAATCTTTGGCCTCGGCGCCCTATCCTTCGCGGTAGCCACCGCCTGCGGCGTGCTCTTCGCCAAATTCATGAACCTTTTCAGCAAAGACAAAATCAATCCCCTAGTCGGCGCCGCTGGCGTCTCGGCCGTGCCCGACTCGGCCCGCGTCGTCCAGATGATCGGCCAACAGGAAGACCCTAACAACTACCTGCTGATGCACGCGATGGCGCCCAATGTCGCCGGTGTCATCGGTTCGGCGGTGGGGGCCGGCATCCTATGGTCGGTGTTGGTGGGATAGAAACCGCTTCATAACAACGAGGATGTGATCGTGAGTAAGAAAAAAGTTCGCTTTATGTGCACTGCTTTCCGCGACGGCTTCCAATCGGTCTACGGAGCGCGGGTCTTTACCCCCGATTTCCTGCCCGCCATTGCCGCGGCCAAGGACGCTGGTATAGACTACTTCGAAGCCGGCGGCGGCGCGCGTTTCCAATCCCTCTACTTCTATTGTAACGAAGACGCCTTCGCGATGACCGATGCCTTCCGCGAAGTGGCCGGCCCCGACGCCGACCTGCAAACCTTGTCGCGCGGAGTTAATGTCGTCGGCTTGGAGTCTCAGCCGAGCGATATCGTCAAGCTGCATGCCGACCTCTTTAAAAAACACGGCATTTCGACCATCCGCAATTTTGACGCGCTTAACGACGTCGATAACCTGATCTATTCGGGCCAATGCATCGTTGATTCCGGGCTCAAACACCAGGTCTGCGTCACCCTGATGGAACTGCCCCCGGGCTGCACCGGCGCTCACGACTCGGCGTTCTATATCGATACCCTGCGCCAGATCCTCGACGCCGGCATTCCCTACGACTCGGTCTGCTTCAAAGACGCCTCGGGCACCGCCGTGCCCTCTAAAGTCTACGAGACGATCTCCGAGGCGCGCGCGATGCTGCCCGATGATACCTTCATCCATTTCCATACGCACGAAACGGCCGGCATCGGCGTAGCGGCCAACCTCGCCGCCCTAGACGCCGGCGCCGACGCGATTGACCTTTCGATGGCGCCCTGTTCAGGCGGCACCTGCCAGCCCGATATCATCGTCATGTGGCACGCGCTGCGCGGCTCCGACTACGATCTCGACATCGACATCGACAAGGTCCGCGACGCCGAAGAAGTCTTCAAAGAATGCATGGCCGACTACTTTCTGCCGCCCGAGGCGGTCGCCGTTGAGCCGATGATCCCCTGGAGCCCGATGCCCGGCGGCGCGTTGACGGCCAATACCCAGATGCTGCGTGACAACGGCATCATGGACAAATACCCCGACATGATCAAGGCCATGGGCGAAGTTGTTGAAAAGGGTGGTTTCGGCACCTCGGTAACACCGGTCTCGCAGTTTTATTTTCAACAGGCGTTTAACAATGTGATGTTCGGCACCTGGGAGCGCATCGCCGAGCCATACGGCCAGATGGTCTTGGGCTATTTCGGCAAAACGCCGGTACCGCCGGACGCCGAAGTGATGACGATCGCCTCGGAGCAGCTCGGCCTAGAGCCGACGACGCAAAAACCATTAGAACGCAACGATGCCGATCCGACGAAGGGCGTCGAAGCCGCGCGCAAGCAATTGCTGGAAGCCAATCTTGCGGATACCGACGAAAACATCTTCATCGTCGCAACCTGCAAGGACAAGGGCCTGGATTTTCTCAAGGGCGAGGCCGAGGTTGGCGTGCGCAAGATCGAAAAGGAGGAAGAAGCCGCACCGTCTGAAGGCCCCGCGCGTTATACCGTCACCGTCAACGGCAAAAGCTATAACCTCGCCATCGACGGCGACACCGCCACGGTCGACGGCAAGCCTTATCAAGTGAGTCTGGGCGAAGCGATGGCTGATGGAGCAGCGGCACTACCAGCCCTCAAAGACGGCGGCGGCACGCCCGTACAGGCACAGATGCCCGGCAAGGTGATCCGCCTGCTCGCACAGGCTGGCGACCACATCGAAGCGGGCGATGGTATTCTGGTCTTGGAAGCGATGAAGATGGAAATGCCAGTAACGGCCCCCGCCAAAGGTACAATCACCGATATTTCGGTGGGTGCCGGCGAGCAGGTCGCCAGCGGGCAGGTGTTGGCGCATATCGGCTGAACTCAGCCGTCGACATCCCCAGCCCACACTTCGCGCTGCATCCCATCGTCTTCGCGCAACAGCAGCTGCCCGGCGGCGCCGAAACCCAGCACCACCCCCGTGCACCGGTCGGCGTCTTCGCCGACTTCGACATATTGCCCCATGTTGGCACAACGCACCTCCCACGTCTCCCTCAATGCGGCAAATCCGCCAGCCTGCCAACGACCGATCCATTCGCCCAAGTGAAGCAATAGCCCGTCCAGCACTTCCTCGACCGCGCACTCATTGCCTGTTTCTATACGCAACGAAGTCGCCGGCCGGTCGATCGCCGCCGCCTCGTCGGTGTCCATATTGACATTGAGCCCGATACCCAACACCACCGCCTCTCCGCGTTGTGCTAAAATGCCGCAAATCTTGCGCCTATTCACCAGCACGTCATTCGGCCACTTGGTCTGCGCCGCGACGTCCTTCTCTTCGAGAAAAATCGCCACACCCAAAGCCGCCGCCATCGGCAACGACAGCAATTGCATATTCGGCGCCGCGCTGCGCAATAGCATAGAAAAGGTCAAATTACGACCCGGTTGCGTCAGCCAATGCCGCTCGTAGCGCCCCCGACCAGCCGTCTGCGCACGAGCGGCCAAAACAAAACCGTCCGGCAGTTCCCGCCCCTCGTGCAACCATTCCGACAACGTAGTATTCGTTGAAGGCAATTCATCATGCCACTGAGGTACCTGAAATTTCATATTTTTAAATATAAGAAGCATTCTTAAAATCCTCGCCAAACCGGCTTCTCATCGGACAGACTCGAGACCGCGCTGGGCATTGCCTAGCAAATACGGCAGCCGATAAGTTTTTCACGCCGGTTACGCTTCACCGCTCGCCGCGAGCTATACATTTGCCATTGTAGGTCCCAGTGGGGATATTTGGTAACCACTAGAGCCAGCCAATCCGGGCCGGGTCTACTTTTTTATGCAATGGCCCTGATAAACCTCCGCAACGCGACCATAGCCTTCGGCGGCCCACCGATCCTCTCCGACATCAGCCTGCGCATTGAGCGCCATGAACGCGTCTGCCTCTACGGCCGCAACGGCGAAGGCAAATCTACGCTGTTGAAAATGCTCAACGGCGAGATCGCGCCCGACTCGGGCGAACTCGCCCGCGCCAACGGCCTGCGCACCGCCTACCTGAACCAGGATACGCCCGCCGACCTCGCAGGCACCGTGCGCAAAATTGTCGCCGGCGGCGCGAAAAACGCCCCCGGCCACCATATCGACAGCGCGCTCTCAAGGCTGAGCCTCGACGCCGACGCCAACTTAGCTGAGCTTTCCGGCGGGCTCAAACGCCGCGTGCTCCTGGCCCGCGCCATCGCCGCCGAGCCGGACGTGCTGCTGCTCGACGAACCCACCAACCACCTCGACATTGAGTCGATCACCTATCTCGAAGAGTTCCTGCTGCGTTGGAACGGCACCCTAGTCTTCGTCACCCACGACCGCGCCCTGCTGCGCAAACTTGCTACCCGCATCGTCGAGATCGACCGCGGCCAGGTCTACTCCTTCGCGGAAAACTACGAAACCTTTCTGCGCCGCCGCGAAGAACGATTCGCCACCGAAGCCGACCAGGCCGCCCTATTTGACCACAGATTATCCGAAGAGGAAGTCTGGATCCGCCAGGGCATCAAGGCGCGCCGTACCCGCAACGAGGGCCGAGTCCGCACGTTAGAGAAAATGCGCGAAGAGCACCGCAAACGCCGCCAGCACCAAGGTGTCTCCCGATTACAAGTACAGGAAGCCGAGCGCTCCGGCGACCTGGTACTCGAAATCCGCGACCTCGAATTCGGCTATGCGGAAGAATCACTGGTGCGCGACTTTTCGACGATTATCGGCCGCGGCGACAAGATCGGCATCATCGGCCCCAATGGCTCGGGCAAGACCACGCTACTGCAACTGATCCTCGGCCAGCTTGAACCCCGGCAAGGCTGCGTGCGACACGGCACCCGGCTCAAGATCGCACGCTTCGACCAACACCGTGAGGCGCTCAACCTCAAAGAATCGGTCGCTGAGAATATCGCCCCAGGACAGGATTTTCTCGAAATCAACGGCCAACGCCGCCACGTCTACGGCTACTTGCAGGACTTTCTCTTCACCCCCGAGCGCGCCCGCACTCCCGTCGGCGTGCTATCTGGTGGCGAGCGCAACCGCTTGCTCTTGGCCCGAATCCTCGCCCGGCCGGTCAATTTGCTGATCCTCGACGAGCCGACCAACGACCTCGACGTCGAAACGCTCGATCTGCTCGAAGAGCAGTTGGTCGCCTACGCCGGCACGCTGATCCTCGTCAGCCACGACCGCGACTTCCTCGACCACGTGACCACCAGCACACTGGTCTTCGAAAGCAACGGACAGATCAACGACTACACCGGCGGCTACAGCGACTGGCGCCGTTTGCAACAGGCCAACCCAACTCCGCCCAAGGCTTCGAATATATCGCCACAGCGCAAGGCTACAGCGCCCCCACGCAAAGCCAAACTCAGCTTTAACGATCGCCGCGATCTCGAAGGCCTACCCGGACAAATCGAAGACCTAGAAAGCGAGCAGGACGCATTACACCAGCGCATGGCCGACCCTGCGTTCTACCAGGAAGACGCGACCGCGATCAGCACCGCCAAAGAACAACTCGACACGCTCGAACAGACCTTGGCGACGGCCTATGCACGCTGGGAGGAACTGGCCCAGCTCGACGAGAGCTAATTACGACCCAGCCAATTCAACCCACCCCCTACATAGCAGAATGACGACTAAGTTGGCGGCCCCATTGCACCGACCATTGCGTTGACAGCCAGTCCATTATATGGCATTTTTGCGTAAATAAATTAAAGAATGTCGACCTTCCACCAAGATTGTGCAGATTCTATGCCCGTTTCCAGACGCCTGTTCCTCAAAAGTGCTGCCGCCATTTCCCTCGGTTTCTCCGGTCTGTACCGCCATATTGCCTGGGCCGCCCCGGGCAATTCCGAAAACCGCTTCGGACAGCTTATAACCGACCCCAAGGGCATCCTCGACCTACCCGAGGGGTTCAATTATAAAATCATATCAACCGTCGGCGACCCCATGGACGACGGGCTACGCGTGCTAGGCAACGCCGATGGTATGGCCGCTTTTCCCGGTCCCGACGGGCGTGTCCTTCTGATCCGGAACCACGAGTTGGGCCCTACAGAAAAAGCTGCGGGCGCCTTCGGCGAAAACAACGAGTGGTTGCACATGATCCACAAAATGGATGTGTACGACTGGGGACACGGCACAACCCCGAGTCTCGGCGGTACCAGCACCCTAGTCTACAATATGCAAAGAGGCGTAGTCGAAAAAGAGTTTTTGAGTTTGGCCGGCACCGCGGTCAACTGCGCCGGGGGACCGACTCCGTGGCAGAGCTGGATCACCTGCGAAGAGACCACAGCACAAATCGACCAAGTACACCAAAAAGCCCACGGCTACAACTTCGAGGTCCCAGCGTCGAGCAAGATCGGCCGCGCTGCACCCGTGCCGCTTAGGGCAATGGGGCGCTTCAAGCACGAGGCCGTCGCTGTCGACCCCCGCACCGGCATCGTCTACGAGACCGAAGACCAGGACGATAGCCTCATTTATCGATTTATTCCTGCCGTGCCGGGAAAATTGGCCGAGGGCGGACGCTTGCAAGCTCTCGCCATCATTGATCGGACTAGCCTTGATACGCGCAATTGGGAAGAGACACTGGTCTCACCGGGCCAACAACTGGCCACGCGCTGGATCGACATGGACGACGTCGAATCGCCCAACGAGGACCTACGCTATCGCGGCTTCGAGCGCGGCGCGACACGTTTTGCCCGCGGCGAGGGCATGTGGTACGGCCACGATTCGATCTACTTCGCCTGCACCAGCGGCGGGTCCCTGAAAAAGGGACAGATCTTCCGCTACCGGCCCAGCCCCCATGAAGCCACCGCGGACGAGCACAAGACACCGGGTACTTTAGAGCTCTTTATCGAGCCCAACCATGGCGACCTCGTCGACAACGCCGATAACCTCACCGTCTCGCCCTTCGGTGATATCATCGTCTGTGAGGACGGTGGCGGCGGCAACAACCTGGTCGGCGTGACGCCCGAGGGCCAACTCTACCGCTTCGCGCACAACGCCATGAACACCTCCGAGTTCGCCGGAGTGACCTTCTCGCCCGATGGCCAAGTGCTCTTCGTCAATATCCAGCACCCCGGCGATACCTTCGCCATCTACGGTCCCTGGGACCAACACCGTTCCTAGGCGACACGAGGAGATCCGCCGCATAGATAACGGCGCGTCGCCAAACGCTCGTCCAACTGATCCGACGCCGCGAACAATTTATTCGCCGGCTGCTCGTAGGCCCGCTGCGTCTCGGCAAATCCCAAAGCACTGGCACCGTCCCTCGCCCCCGAGACCTCAAGTCGCTCATCCGAAAAGGCTCGCTTAAAAAGCGAAACCCTTTTGTAGGATCGGGCTTGTCGGTGAAGCCCTACTGCGATATTCGCGCAGCGGATCGACACCGTCATGCCGACCACGCCCTCTAAGGCCAATAATCGTGCGATGCGCCAGGGGATACGGCAACGACACATAGAGACAATAACGCCCCGTCACCGCCGGATATTCCGACGACCCGTCCTTTGTCACCCAATCCCTTAAAGTGATCCTCTTGCCGCTTCAACTCCCCCTCCACCATCTCGTCTCCCACACTATAATCATCATCTGTCATTTTCTCTTCTATGATTTTTTTATTTTGTCCAGATAATGGAAATAGCACCCCATTTGACAATGTTCCACTCTTGTCCTATCATCCCCGACCAAATTCCCGCGCAACAGGAGCAGCCATGTCGAGCACATATAAAAACGTCCTTTTTCTTATCGCCGACGATTGGTCTCGGTTAGCCGCCTGCTACGGCAACGAGGCCGTCAAAACTCCGCGCATCGACGCCTTTGCCCGCGCAGGGGTCGTCTTCGACAACGCCTTCTGCACATCACCTTCGTGCGCCGTTAGCCGCGCCTGTATTCTCACCGGCCAGCACAGCCACACGCACGGCCAATACGGCCACTGTCACGGCTTCCAGGGTTTTTCGACGCACGCGCATATGAGCTCGACGCCGCGCAGTCTGCGCTCTGCCGGCTTCGCCACCGCCTGCATCGGCAAAAAACACGTCGAACCGACCAGCGTCTACCCCTTCGAATACGAGCCCAACGTCAACTCGCGCAGTCCCGCCGAATTAGCCCAAGCGGCCCGTACCTTTCTCAACGACAACACCGACCGCCCCTTCTACCTACATGTCGGCTTCTCCGACCCGCACCGCGCCGGCCGTGGTTTCGCCAACGACAATACCTGGCCGGGTGTAACCGAGGTCCCCTACCGCCCCGAAGATATCGTCGTGCCCGACTTCTTACCCGACATCCCGGAAGTCCGCGCCGACCTCGCCGACTACTATCAGGCCGTCTCGCGTTTCGACCACGGCATCGGCCTGCTGCTCGACGTGCTCGACGAATCGGGCCGCGCCGACGAAACCCTGGTCATCGTCACCACCGACCATGCCATGCCCTTCCCCGGCGCCAAGGCCTCCTTCTTCGACAGCGGCCATCACTGCCCCTTTATCCTGCGCACACCCGATCTCGAAACACGCGGCGTCCACCACCAGGCCCTGATCAACTGGACCAATATTCGCCCCACCATCCACGATTGGACCAATGTGCCCGCCCCCAAAGACTTGCCCGAACGCTCATTACTGCCCATCCTCGCTGAGCCTGAAGCCGCCGGTTGGGACGAGACTTATTTTTCGCATTGTTTTCACGAGGTCGTCGACTATAACCCCTACCGGGTTCTGCGCGGTCGCCGCTACAAATTCGTCCGCAATATTGCCTCGGGTCATCAATCGCCCCTGCCCACCGACCTCTTCCGCTCGGTCAGTTGGACGGCGGTGCGCGAGCAAAACGTCCAAAAAATGGGAATGCGCGAGACCCCGTGCGTCCTTAAACGCGAGCCCGAAGAGCTCTACGATATAGAAGTCGACCCAATGGAAACCACGAATCTGATCGGCAACCCGGACCTAGCCGAGATAGAATCAGCCATGCTTGAAAAACTGCTAACCTTCCGACGGGATACTAAAGACCCGTGGTTGGAAGTAGATTTTCAGGAGGGTCGCATAGACGACCCCTCCATATAAAAGGACAAAGAGAACAATCCCCGACGACCGCCCTCCCAACTGTAGAACTAACGCAACACCCTTGTTTCGTAGAGGCAACACCCAACGCGCTGGACATAGTCTGTTCTTCCTATAGATTAGAAGAACGCGATCTCCTGGCACGCATTTAGCAATACAGTACGAACATGGACGAAGCACAATACCAAAAAGGCGTCGAACAATTCGCGCAGATGGTCGGCCGCGAAAAAATCGAAGCACTACGCGAAAAATTCCAAGCACTTTCGCCCGACTTCGAACGCCTGGTCATGGGCACCATCGGCGGCGAAGTCTGGAACCGCCCCGGCCTCGATCTGCGCACCCGCAGCCTCGTCAGCATCGCCGTACTCGCTGGCTTGGGCCGCATCAACGCGCTCGAGCTCAATATCCGTATGGCCCTCAATAATGGCGCCAGCAGAGAGGAAATCGTCGAGACCTTCTTCCAAGTCGCCGTCTACGCCGGCTTCGCCGCCGCCTGGGACGGACTGGCCCGCGCCGATGAGGTCTTTCGCGCCATAGACGCGGAACAAAACGCATGATGCACAAGCCAATGGAAAACCAAGCATGTGTCTGAGAACAATCGGCACCGCGCAAGTCTCCGGTCTCTGCATCGGCGGCAACAAGCCCATCGTGCCCGCCTTCGAGAAGTTGGGCCACTCGATGTGCGAAAACGACGTAGCCCTTATCGGCGCTTTCCTCAAAAACGCCCCCGACATGATCGCGCAGGATGTGCGTTTCTTCGATGAACACGTCGACGCGGTACCAGCTTAGGAACATGGCATAGTGAGCCAAAGCCAAGCCATAGACCCAACCTCCGACGCGGAGATCCTATTGCTGAAACCCAACCTCGAAGAAGCACTGGCGAAATTGGGTTTCGACAGTTTCCTGCCCGGACAACGTGAAGCCGTCGAAACCCTGCTCGATACCGGCCGCCTATTGCTTGTCGCGCCCACTGGCGGCGGCAAGAGCCTGACCTACCAACTGCCCGCCGCCCTGCTGCCCGGTACCACTTTAGTCGTCTCCCCGCTGATCGCCCTGATGCACGACCAGGTCCAAGCCCTCGAAAAACGTGGGGTCGCTGCTACTTACTTAGCCTCGACCCTCGACGGCGACGAGCTACGCCGGCGCATGCAAGGTATTGCCAATGGCGACTACAAGTTGGTCTATGCCGCGCCCGAACGCTTAGCCTATCCCGGTTTTCGTTCGCTCTTACAAAAAATCAATTGCCCCCTGGTCGCCGTTGACGAAGCCCACTGCATTAGCGAATGGGGTCACGACTTCCGACCCGAATATTTACAAATCGGCGACTTGGTACGCAGCCTACCCAATTCTAGATTGCTCGCCTGCACCGCGACGGCAACGCCAGTAGTCCGCGACGAAATTCTCGAGCGCTTGGGCCTCCCGTCCGATACCCCGCAACTCCTGCGCGGCTTCGCCCGGCCGAACCTAGCGCTCAGAGTCGCCGAAATCAACGGCGCGGCCGAGCGCCGCCAGCGCGTCGACACCCTGCTGGCCGAAGCGCTCGGCGCCCCAGAACAAAAGCCGGGCACCGCCATCATCTACGCACCCACCCGCAAAATTACCGAAGAAGAAGCCGCCCGGCTGCAAGGCGCCGGCTGGCGCGCGGCGGCCTACCACGCCGGCATGGCCGGCACCGACCGCGACGAAGTTCTACGCGATTTTATAAACGACGAGTTGCAAGTCGTCGTCGCCACCAACGCCTTCGGCATGGGCATCGACCGCTCCGATGTACGCGCCATCGCCCACCTGGCCCCGCCCAGTTCGGTCGAAGCCTATTACCAGGAAGTCGGCCGCGCCGGCCGCGATGGCGAGGACGCCTACTGCATGTTAGCGGTCTCACCCGGCGATATGGCGTTGCGCCGCCGCCTGATCGAAGGTGACTCCGACGGTCGCGCCACCGAACAGACCGTGGTACAGCACAAGTGGAATCTCTTTTTGGAACTGATGCGCTGGTGTGAGGGAGGATCTTGTCGTCACGACGCGATCCTGCGCTACTTCGGCGACGAGGAGGAAACCCTGTCGGGCTGCGGCCGCTGCGACGTCTGCTGCGAACTCTCCGGCGGCGAGGCTTCAGACGACGAAGAAACCTCGACCATCGTACGCAAAGCCCTCTGCGCCATCGCGCGTTTGCACGGCCGCTACGGCATACAGATGGCGGCCAAGCTATTGCGCGGCACTGAGGACGTGCGCCTGCTGCGCGACGGCCTCGACCAAACTCCAACCTTTGGCTCACTCAAGGAACATTCGGAAAAGTGGCTTATGCAGCTCTTGCGACGCATGGTCACCGCCGGCTGGGTCGATTTCTTCGGCGGCGAGCGACCGGTCGTCATCCTCACCGAGGAAGGCCGCCAGGTCATCCACGCCGAGCGCCCTGCGCGCCTCTTGATGCCACCGACGAACACACCGGAATTCCGCGCCAAGCGAACCCGTCCCACGACCCTGGGCCCGCGGGAGGGTTTTGACGAGCGAGCGCAAGAGCTTTTCGAGGCATTGCGCCACCACCGTATGGAACTGGCCCGCAAGGGGAAAGTGCCGCCCTATGTCGTCGCTAGCGACCGCACCTTGCGCGACATCGCTCTGATGCGGCCGGTCAACCTCGAAGAGCTCAAGCTCACGCACGGCATCGGCCCGGCCAAGGCCGAGAAATACGGCGACGGTCTGCTAGCCATCGTGCGCCAAACCGCTTGAGCTAGTTTCCCACAACACCCCTTGCCATCTTCCCACAACCGAGTTTATTCGGAGAAACACCTATGCAAAAAATACGCTGGGGTATAATCGGCTGCGGTGATGTCGCCGAAAAAAAAAGCGGTCCGGCCTTCTACAAAACCGACGACTCGGAACTGATAGCAGTCATGCGCCGCGACTCGGACAAGGCCCGCGACTACGCCGAGCGCCACAATGTGCCTAAGTGGTACGACCAAGCCGACGCGCTGATCGCCGACACTGATGTCGATGCCGTCTATATCGCCACCCCACCCGATTCACACGCCCATTACACTGCGCAGGTCGCCCACGCCGGAAAACCTGTCTACGTCGAAAAACCCATGGCCCGCAACCACTCCGAATGCCAGCACATGGTCGACGCATGCCAGGCCGCAAAAGTGCCCCTGTTCGTCGCCTATTATCGCCGCGCGCTGCCCGGCTTCCTCAAGGTCAAATCGCTGGTCGAAGATGGGGCCATCGGCGCGGTCCGTTTCGTTTCGATCACCCTGTGCAATCCCGCGACCGAAGATCCCGACAACCCGCCTTGGCGCGTTAGGCCGGAGGTCTCGGGCGGCGGCCACTTCTTCGACCTGGCCTCGCACCAGTTCGACTACCTCGACTACCTACTAGGTCCCATCGCCAGCGCATCGGGACACGCCCGCAACCAAGCTGGACTCTACGCAGCCGAAGATGCGGTCGCCTCCAGCTTCGCCTTTGAATCGGGCGTACTCGGCAACGGCACCTGGTCCTTTGCCGCCGACCGGCGCCAAGACCGAATCGAACTGAACGGCGATAAGGGCCATATCGCCTTCTCCACCTTCGATTTCACACCCATTGAGCTAACGACGGCCACTGGGACCAAGGCCTTTGATTATCCCGCCCCAGAACACGTGCAGCAACCCCTGATACAAACCATCGTTAACGCCCTTTTGAACCGAGGGGAATGCCCCAGCACCGGCGCAAGCGCCGCCCGCACCAGCCGGATCATGGACCTGATCGTACACGCCAATGTCGCCTGAACCCCACATTTTCACCGCAACTATGACTCTACCGCTCGCACGCGAACAAGTATTCGCCTTCTTCGCCGAGGCACAAAACCTCGAACGCATTACCCCACCGGAATTGGGCTTCCCCATCGCCAGCCGCACCCCCGTCGATATCACCACAGGCACTCAAATCGACTATCACCTAAGCCTCTTCGGCCTGCCCTTCACTTGGCGTTCGCTGATCTCGCACTGGAATCCTCCGCACGCCTTCGTCGACGAACAGCGCAAAGGCCCCTACAGCCTCTGGCACCATACCCACACCTTCGAGGAAACCGACAAAGGCACAGCAATCGGCGATCGCGTGCTCTTCCGCCTGCCGCTATGGCCCCTGGGCGAAATCGTCCCGCCCCTGATTAGACTTCAGCTTAAGCGAATTTTCTCCTACCGCCAAAAAGCGATACATACCCTCCTGCTCTGCTAACACAACTACTTGCGCCGTTTGCAACCGAAAATTTTGCAACAAAAGGTTGGGCCACAGGGAGAATTTTAGTATTAATAGAAAGCGTAAAAACGCAGATACCCCGTCACATGGAGTTTTTGCGGATGATGTTTTATAGATGCAGATACTTGCCTGATCTAATAACTTTTGCTCGAAATTAAACCGCCGTAAGCATTTCACTTATTTTGCACTTAATAAGAGGGAGGGTTGGATGCAGTTTAGTAGAACCTGGGTCTGCCTCGCCCTACTGGCCCTAATGTGCTCGTTTACACCGAATAGCGCCCTGGCCCAAGATGGGCTCGACTCGGGCGATACGGCCTGGATACTGATCTCCACGGGCTTAGTACTTTTTATGATGACCCCGGGTCTGGCCATGTTCTACGCCGGCTTGGTTCGCAGCCGCAATGTGCTGTCCATTTTCATCCATTGTTTTGGTATAACGGCGCTGATTACCGTTATCTGGACTCTCTGCGGTTATAGCCTGGCCTTTACGGCCAACAATCCCTTTATCGGCAACTTTCCAAGTCCTTCCTCCTGGGCATCACCGGTGAAACACTTGTGGGGTCTATCCCCGAATTGCTGTTCTTTGTCTTCCAGATGACCTTCGCCATCATTACGCCGGGACTCTTTGTCGGCGCCTTTGCCGAACGCATGAAATTCTCGGCCATCATGTGGTTCAGCGGCTTGTGGTGTCTGCTGGTCTACATGCCGATCACCCATATGGTTTGGGGCGAGGCCGGCTGGGTCGGTTCAATGGGCGCCATGGCCATCGGCTTTGTCGCCAGTGTCGTCGCTTATTGGGAATCACCTGGCTCAAGCAGGCCATCGGTTATGACGACGCACTCGACGTGGGTGCACAGTTCGGCACTCGGGCCTTTGCCGCCGCCACAGCGATCTATCCGCGATCGTCTCCTTTATCCTGCTCAAAATCATCGACGTCGTCGTCGGCCTACGCGTCAGCGAAGAGGTTGAAATAGGCGATCTCGACTTGGGTGAGCACGGCGAAGTCGGTTACGATCTGTAGATTCGCCTGCAACTGCAACGCATTCACTCCCCGCGTCCTTTTTCGGGTGCGTGGAGTCGTGTGTACGGGCTTTGTTTTATTAATCTATAACGAGATGTTTTAGCTTGGAGTCCCCATGGAACGCACCGCACTAGCCCAAGCCATCTATCGCGCCTCCCACCTGACTGGCGAGTACTTCGTCAAAGACGGCTATCTCGTCTTTGACGAAGTACTGTCGCGCGAGTTCGTCGGCGTGGGGGCCGCTCGCTGATGCGCGCCTTAGTAACCGGCGGCACCGGCTTTGTCGGCGGCGCGCTCGTACGCGCCCTCATCAACCGCGGCGAACAAGTCCGCGTAATGGCGCGAGCCACCAGTAAAACAGACACGCTTGAATCTTGGGGTGTGGAAATCGTGCGCGGCGATATACTGGACCGCGCGAGTATCGAGGCCGCCCTCGTAGACTGCGACACACTCTTCCACGCCGCCGCACTCTACGACCTCTGGGGCCTCGACGAGGCGGAGCTTTTGCGCGCTGAAACCGAGGGCACTCGCAACGCGATGGAAGCGGCGTTGACCGTGGGTGTCGAGAAGATCATCTATACCAGCACCGCCGTCGCCATCGGTGAAGCCAAGGGTCAGGTCGCCGTCGAAGACACCAAACACCGCGGTTATTTCCTGTCGATCTACGAAAAGGCCAAACACGCCGCCGAGCAGGTCGCCTTCAGCTATCTGGACAAGGGGCTGCCGCTGGTCTCGGTCAATCCCGCCGCCATCTACGGGCCCGGCGACCGCAAACCCACCGGGCGCTTTATCGTCAGCCTGCTCAACGGTTGGGTCCCGGCGCTCTTCCACGGCGCGATAAGCCTGGTCTATATCGACGACGCGGTGCTAGGCCATATACTCGCCGCCGATAAAGGCCGCATCGGCGAACGCTATATTCTCTCTGGCACCATCGATACGCTAACCGAACTCGGCGGTTTGGCCTGCCGCCTCGCCGGCCGCTGGCCACCACTGACCGTCCCGGGCCCGCTCGCCGCCCCTTACGCCGCCGGCGGTGAAGCGCTGTCTCGAATAACCCGTCGCCCGCCGGTACTCTCTTGGGAAACCTACCGCCTCGCCGCGCACGGCTTCCGCGCCGACGGATCAAAGGCCGTCGACGAATTGGGCTTGCAGTATATAGACCGGGAAGAGGGATTGGCGCGCACTATCAACTGGTGCTGGGAGCAGGGCCTGCTCAGACACCGACCCGCCTGTTGCAAGGTGACCTCGTGACGCGGACGGGTTTATCGGCGTTGTGCGCCCTGCTGGTGATGCAGAGCGCGGCCTGGAGCCTGGAGCCGGCCTTTGACCATTCCGCCCCGCATTATCAGATCCCGCTGGAAAAAGAGTTCAAACGCCTACTCTCGGGCAAGAGTCGCAAAGAGCCGGTGCTCGCCGTGCTATTGGCCCTCCTCCCGCCCCTATACGCCATCCAAGGTCTCGGGCAAGTCTACAATGGCGAGATCGGCAAGGGGATGTTTTTTTTAGGCATCGGACAACTGAGCTTCTCCACTTGGCAATCCGCCGTCGACCCGACCACCGAAAAAGTGGGCCGAGCCGTCTTTATTGGCTCGTGGGTCTACAGCGTCATCGACGCCTATCGCTCCGCCAAACGCATCAACCGCAAGCGCGGCCATCATGAGTTACAGCCCGCGTTCACACAGCGTCCACCGCATTCGCTTCAAGCGCGCGCATATGCCGGACATAGCTCCCCCTAAAAAGCAATCCCAACACCAACGCCACACCCCCACCGATCAACGCCACTTCCCAGCGCCCAACATACAAACCCGAAAAACCGATAACACCGCCGCCGACGGCCACCGCACCGAGCAACGCGATGCCCAACCCGCGCACGATCGGCGCACCACCCCCTGTCTCGACCCCGGCCTTTTCCGCAATCGGCCCCCACCAACCCATCGGCTGCGCATCTTTGTAAAAAGCCAGCAGCTTCTCCTCCTCCTCCGGCTCAGTAACCAGCGCCACCGCAGTCCACAACAGACACGTCACCGCGATCGAACTCAGCACCACCACATAGGCCGTGTCCTGCCCCGCGTCGATCCAATGCGCGAAGATCACGTATTTGCACAACAAAAAAATCACCGGCCCGCCAAAAGAAGCCGCCAAGCGCGCCTTGCCGTTAAAACGCCACCACCACCACTGGCCCCAGTTGGCCGTCAGCTCGGCTGAAGAGAGCCCCAACATAAAAACCGCGATATCGATAACATTCTCGGCGCTCAACGCCACGGCCAGCGAAAGCCCCATAATTGCGACCATCACCACCCGCCCGATGCCCATATAATGGCTCATACCGGCATCGGGTTTGAGAAAGCGCCGATACAAGTCGTTGATAAAGACCTGCGCGCCGAAGTTCATATTCGAATCGACCGTCGACATAATCGACGCGAACATCGCCACCAACGACAATCCGAGAAGCCCCGAGGGCAAATAGTGGCCCAATAACAATCCGTACGCCAGCTCCTTGTCCATGCTGCCGTCGTGCAAACCGGGCCACTTGACCATCGCGCCCAAGGCCGGCAAAGTCAGCACCGCCAACATCAGAAAGAGCAAGATCTCGGTCCAGACATACATCCGGGTCGCCTCGCGGCTATCCCGACAGGACAATACTCGCTGCCCTTCCATCGCCCCCGACATCGGCGCCACATCGCCGCCATAACCGACTGCCGTGCCCACGGTCCAGGCGATAATGCCCACCATCCCCAGCATCTCGTGGCTGACCGGCGGATGCCAACTGACCACTCCGGTGCCAAACTGCTCGACCAGTGCCTGATAAAGCCCCGTCGGCCCGCCAAAATCTGCCCACACCAAACCCATTAGCACCAGTGACGAGACAATCATAATCGCGGTCTGTATCAGATCCGATAGCACCACGCCCATATAACCCGACAGCACCACGTAAATCAGAATAATCGGGATCACGACGATAAAGGTCTCAAAGCGCGACCAGCCCAACAGCGCTTCGGAAACCTTTGTCAGCCCCAACAACCCCGCGCCGGTCCACGCCACGACCGCGATAAAGGCGCTACGCATCGAGACCCAAGCCCGCATCGCCGCCGCCGGATGCCCGCCGAAACGCAACTCGTAAAATTCTGGCGAGGTAAATATTTTCAATCGCCGCCAACACACCGCAAAGAGCAAACCGCCAATCATCAACGCAAGACCAAAACGGCTCAGATACCACCAGCAGATAAAGGTCCCGGTAATCACCGTCATGCCACAATAGGCCGGCGCAACATCGGCGTTCATGCAGGTGACCGCGTAGCTGGTGCCGTTCATCCAGCCCTTCATCTTGCGCCCGCCAAGAAAATAATTCTCCATGCTCTCAGACGCGAACCCGCGATAATAGAGCCCCATGCCCAACAGGAAGAGCATATAGAGCGCCATCAGTGTATAATCCAAATTCGACAAGCCGACGATGTCCAAGCGGACTCCTTTATTGGAGAAAAGGCTGGCGATTGTGCCGCCCTTATTTGCACAATTGAGGGCGAGCCGTCAAGCGAGGCTCGGAAGAAAGGTCCATATTTTTGTTGCTCTATAATTGGAATTGGTTGTTAATCCTGCCAGGTGGACGGTCAGGTCTAGGGGGTTTTCATAGCTCATTCTCTCCGAGCATCACCGGCCGGCTCCGAGGGTAGTCCTCAATTCCGCGATCCTGTGTAATTGGGCACTGCAAAGCCGCTATGAGAATCCTCTCGGCCTGAGCTCAATTACTGCGATGATTTACGCTAATATCTATCAAAGAGCTTGAATCCCAATTGCACTAACCTAAAAGAGCTTGAACCAACGCTCGACCAATTTTACCTTAGCCCTACATATATCATCAGGTAAGATTATACCAACAAGCTCATTCTGCCGAGGTCTGGTTTAGGGGTAATCCCTGATTTTACAGGAAGTGAAATCTGAGGACTACACCTCGGAGCCCGACAGGAGTCGGGCGCGTATCGCCCCGCGATGCGCTGCATGAGCAAATGTAATAGCCTTAAACCAGACCAATCGCAGCACTATCACCTTCAAAAAGGCCAATCAACTACACCATGACCACACCCATCCTGCTCACCGACGCACAAATCCAATCCTATCTCATCAATGGCTACCTCACCTTACAAACCGCGCACGACCCCGCCTTCCACCAGCAACTCCACCAACAGATCGAAAGCCTATACGCCACCACTGGCAACCCCAGCAACGACATCCTACCCAAGGTCCCCGAACTCTACCAAGTCCTACAAGACCCCGCAGTCCACGGCGCCCTGCACAGCCTGCTCGGCCCCGACTATATCGTACACCCGCACCGCCACTGTCACCAAAATTCAAGTGGCTCGGCAGGCCAAGGCATGCACCAGGATAGCTATGAGAACGACCAAAATGTCCGCCACCACCGCACCCGCTGGGCCATGGCCTTCTACTACCCGCACGACGTCACGCTCGACAACGGCCCCTCCGCCATCCTGCCCGCTACCCAGTACTACACTTCGGCAGAACAAGCGCACCAGCGCGAGGAGATCGCCCTCTGCGGCAAAGCCGGCACTGTCACCATCGTGCACTACGACCTCTGGCACCGCGCCATGCCGAACCCGAGCGACCGCCACCGTTTTATGGTCAAGTTCCTCTTTACCCGGATGAGCGAGCCGCAAAGCCCGACGTGGGACCACCGCGATGACGCTTGGGCCGCGGAGGGCAACGATCCGCCGGCCTTGCTCTGTCGCCGTGCCTGGGATTGGATGCGCGGTGCAGAGACCACAACGGCGCCATCAGATACGCCAACGGCTGAGTTAGCCCAAGCCTTGCAAAGTGCAGCCGAAGCCGAACGGCTGCACGCCGTCTATGCGCTGGCCGCCCGTGGCGAAGAAGCCGTACCCGTCCTGCTCGAAGCCCTGCGCCGCGAAGCAACCGAACGCCTCGAAAGCAATCTTGCCGCATCGCATACCAACCCCAGCCAACTCGAAGCCGTCTTCGCCCTCTCCGCCGTCGGCCGCCCCTGCGTGCCGCACATGGTCGATCTGCTCGCCGACGAAGACTGGTCACTGCGAGCCGCCGCCGCCGACGTACTCGCCGACCTCGGCGCGATCGCCAGCGACACCGTGCCACAACTAACCCGCGCCCTCAACGACAAGTCCGAGTGGGTCCGCCGCAACGCCATCGAGGCGCTCGGCAATATCGGCCCCGCCGCCGCCGAAGCTGTTCCGGCGCTGACGCAACGACTGCAAGACGACGAAAGCTGGGTCCGCCACAATGCGGCGATGGCCTTGGCTAAGATCGGGCCGGCCGCCGCTGAGGCCGTGCCAGCCTTAAAGAAAAACATCGAAGACGATGATTATGTCGGCGCCAACGCCGCCATGGCGCTGGAACGCATCAACACCTGATGAGCAAGCCGCGATCCGACCAACCGCCTGCTCCTGGTCCATCTCGCCAGCGGGTTGGACAAAGGGCTATGGGCGCTGCCCGGCGAAAGCCCCGTCCCGTCCAAGCAGCCAGACCTTCGTCATAGGCCATAGTCATACGCTCCTTGGTGCTTGGTGCTTTGTGGAATAAATACCTTAATTCATTGTAAGTTGGACACCCTGAACATAGGTACAGGTACCAGGAAAGACTACAATGACTCTCAGCCCCACCGATGCCCTCGATCTCGCCCGCGACCTCGCCACACAATTCGCCACCCGTGCCGACGAGGCCGACCGACTCGGCAAACTGCCCGCCGAAGATATCCGCGTCCTGCGTGCATCCGACTATCCCGCACTTAGCATCCCGCGCGAATACGGCGGATCCGACCTGCAATTGCGCACCTGCGTCGAAGCCCAACTCGAACTAGCCCAGGGCAGCGGCTCTACCGCCCTAGTCGCCGCGATGCAAATGCAGGTCTTTGGCAACGCCCGGCTGAATCGACCCTGGTCGGAGGACCTCTACGAACGGCTCTGCCGCATCGTCGTCGAAGAGGGCGCACTTTTCAACTCGGTCGCCTCCGAGCCCGAGATCGGCAGCCCCTCGCGCGGACAATTCTTCACTACCACGGCTACCAAAAACGACGACGGCTACTGCATCAACGGCCGCAAGACCTGGTCTACCGGCGGCCGGCACCTGACGCATCTACTGGTTGGCGCAACACTCGACGACCAACCGGCGAGCCTGTTGGTCGAAGCCGACCGCCCGGGCATCGAATGGGTCGAGACTTGGGGCGACGGACTCTCCATGCGCGCCGCCGACAACCACGATGTCTACTTTCGCGATACGCAGGTCCCGGCACAAAACCTGCTCGGGCAGCGCCCTTCCCCTCACAAAAAAGCCCAACCCTGGGCGCCGATGATCTTCGCCTCGGTCTATCTCGGCATCGGCCTAGCCGCGCGCGACGCCGTCGTGCGCTACGCGCTCGAACGCGTGCCCAAAGCACTGGGCAAAGCCATCGCCACGCTGCCCAAGATCCAACGGCTGATCGGCGAAGTAGACATGGCGCTAATGGCCGCCAAAGCACTGCTGCTGGAAGTCGCCGAAGAAGAAGAGCACGCCTCCCTGGCCCGGCTCGCCGCCGCCAAGCAACACGCCGTCGAAGTCGCCAACGAGGTCACCGACAAGGCCATCCGCATCGCTGGAGCCGCCGGCGTCTCGCGTGCCCTGCCTTTGGAGCGCTACTTGCGCGACACGCGCGCCGGCCACATGCATCCACCCAATGGCGACGCCGCGCTCGAAGCGGTGGGCAAAGGCGCGATCGCAGAAATCGAGCAAGAGGGGTAGGCCGAAGGTGTGGACATCCGCACTTTTAGCCCGACAATACTCAATAGCCGTTCGGCAGATTTTCCTGTTACATCCCATTATTGCTTATATCGAGTCCGCGAGCAAGTCTGGCTGAAGGGCGACGATACCAAGATCAACGCCGTCATCGAAACCGCGGGCGGCGCCGTGCGAAAAGCGGCTACTGTATCAAAGTGGCCGACAGCGGTCCGGGCAATGGCGAAGAAAGGCACCAGGAAACGAAAAGAAAAACCAATCATCGGTTGGCGCGAGTGGATCGCGCTGCTCGGATTGGGCACCGAACGCATCTAGGACATACAGGATCGGATCGATCGCGGCGTGCTGACACGGGAAGCATGGCATAGACTCACGACGCTCAAGGGACTCCGACCCCCGAGCCCTTAAAACGGCTTGGCGTCCAAACATTCCCGCACCTTCTTGAGAAGGTCCTCCGGGTTCGGTGGTTTGTCGACGACGTCCATCGCCTGTTCATAAAAATCCTCGGCGTCCGGCGCATACCCCGAAAACACTAGCACCTTCACCGCCAGAGCCAACTGCTGTAGTTCGGCCAAGGCCTCTCGACCTGACATCTTCGGCATTGATATGTCGAGAATCACTATGCCTATTTTGCCCTGGTGTTTCTTATAGATATCCAGAGCCTGCAAACCATCGCAACCCAACAAAACATCGTAACCCGACAGTTCCAGCAGGCGCTTCATGCTCGCACGAATATGTTCCTCGTCGTCGAAGAGCAGTATTGTTTCCCCGCCGAAAGGCACTTCCCCGTTCGTTTGCACCGCCATCTCCACGACCTCGCCCTCGACCACCGAGATATACACCAAGAACGCGGCACCTTCGCCCGGCTGACTCGCGGCACTCGACCCAACCACCGCGCTGCTGTGCAATGCCGTAGACCGTCGAAAGCCCCAGCCCGGTGCCACTATCCATGTCCTTGGTGACAAAAAAGGGGTCGAAGACCTGCGTTCTCGTCTCCTCGTCCGTACCATTGTCACTCACCCGCAATAGGACATACGTCCCCCTGAGATCCGCGATCCCTTCAGAGTCGATGCGCCGGGCCGCTATGCGGATCGCCGGTTACTTTACAGCTTGCAAAGCGTCGCGCGCTTTCAGACACAGGTTCAGAAGCATCTGTTCCAATTGCTTCGGATCACCCGACACCTGCGGTAGCGTCGCGCCGAGTTCGATATCAACGGCAATGCGGCGTTCAAAGGTCTCGCGGCAGATCGCCTCCACATTGCCCAGAATCGGCTCGATAAACAGCGGGCGAAATTCGGTCTGGCTCTCCTGCCTCGAATAAGTCAACAGCTTGCGCACTATATCACTTGCCTGCTGCACCGCCCTCCCGTCTCGACTAGCAATGGCCGAAGCCGGCCGAGCCGTCTGGCGCGTCATCACCTACAAAAATGGCAGCCGCACCAAAGACGACGAACTCCCGTTAGGCTCTTGCCCCAAATGCGATATGACCGTCGAATCGGAAACGTGGGAAGCCTGCCCCAAGTGCGGCGCCGATCTGATAGAATATTTGGCTTAGGAGCCAAATACAGCACCGACCGAATCGAATTGGGGGCCGAAGCGAAAACCCTAGTTGTAGCCTGCGGCGTTCGCCATATATTGCCCGCCCGCGTCGCATAGGCTACATTTACCGGCGCTAAGGAGCATGTAATGAGCGAAACCAACGAACAAGAGCTTCTCCACTATACCGCCTATCTCTGCGAACGCTGTCAGGCGCAATTCCTCGCTCAGGGTAGCCCTGTGGCCGCTACTGCAACAACTGCGGCGCCCTGTTGAGTACCGTCTCTGAACAGGTCAATACACCCGAGACCGGTGACCGCAAGAAGGTGCTTATCATCGAAGACTCCCTGGTCCTGCGCATGGCGATTCACCAAATTCGTCGCCGATCTAGGCCACGACATCGTCGAAGCCACCGACGGCCAAGAGGGTTTACACGCAGCGCAGGAGAATCGCCCGGACCAAACCATCAGCGATATCAACATGCCATTATGGACGGTCTCGAATTTGTTGACCGGCTGCGCGAATCCGCAACGCTCAAAGACATCTCTGTCGTCATGCTGACCAGCCAAAAGAGCTTGAACACCACTCGCGAGGCGATGAAAAAGGGCGTGCTCGACTATATCCTCAAAGACATGGCCAATCCTTCCGAATTAAAAATTCGAATAAAAAAACACCCATAGACGTCGATCCGGGCGTCATGCTGCCGATCCTCGAGCACCAACGCGAAATACTGGACCATCTCACGGCGGGTAATCGTCTAGTGCTCACTGCGCCGACCGGCTCCGGCAAGACCACCCAGATCCCCCAGATTCTCCACCGCGAACGCAACGCCCGTGTCGCCGTGCTGCAACCCCGGCGTTTGGCGACCCGGCTGGTGGCCCAACGCGTCGCGCAAGAGATGGGCACCGAGCTCGGCGAGCTCGTCGGCTACCAGACCCGCCACGACAGCAAGGTCTCCGCCAATACCCGCATCCGCTTCCTTACCGAGGGGCTCTTTCTGCGACTGCTGCAATCCGACCCGAAACTCGACGAATTCAACATCGTAGTACTCGACGAATTTCACGAGCGCAGCGTGAACGCCGACGTGACCTTGGGGCTTATTCGCCGCCTGCAAGAGACAAGCCGTCCCGACCTCTTGTTAGTGGTGATGTCGGCGACCCTCGATTCCGACCGGCTCGCCGCCTATCTCCAGTGCCCCACTGTCGCCGCGCACGGCCGCCTGCACCCGGTCGATATTCGCTATCGGCCGGCCAGCACCCAGCAACCGCCCTGGGATCGGGCCTGCGACGCGCTCTACGACCTGCTGAACGAAGGCCTCGACGGCGACGTGCTGGTCTTTATGCCCGGCGCCTACGAAATTCGCCGGACGATTTCTGCCGCGCAAGAGCGGCTCGCCCGCCTGGCGGAGCCGTTGGACTTTCGCCCGCTCTACGGATCGCTTCCCGCCCGCGAGCAGGACGCGGCCGTCGCCGCCGGCCCCCAACGCAAAATCGTCGTCGCCACCAATGTCGCCGAAACCTCCATCACCATTGAGGGTATTCGCCACGTCATCGACTCGGGGCTCGCCAGGGTCCACCGCCACGACCCCCGGCGCGGCATCGACGCACTATTGATGGAGTCGATCAGCCTAGCCTCCGCCGAGCAACGCGCAGGACGGGCGGGGCGGACCGCCCCGGGTACCTGCACCCGGCTGTGGTCTAGCCATGAGCAGCAAGCCCGCCCCGAGCACAACGCACCCGAAATACAACGGGTCGACCTAGCCGACGCCGCGCTACAGCTTTTATCGATGGGGATAGAGACGCTCGACGACTTCCCCTGGCTCGATGCGCCCGAAGACCAGGCCAACGAACGCGCCACAACCCTGCTCACAGATCTCAGTGCCCTCAACGAACAAGGCCGACTCACTGACCTCGGGCGCCAATTAGCGCGCCTGCCCACCCATCCGCGCTTGGCGCGCTTTCTCAGCGAAGCCGCCCACCGTCATTGCCTCGACCGCGCCGTCGTCTGGGCGGCGCTCGCCGGTGAGCGCGACATCCTGTTATACCCCGTGCACGAACGCTACACGCATGCCCCAGAAGGAGAGCCCGGCTGCGACCTAGTTATCCGCGAACGAGCCCTGCGTCGAGCGCGCGACCTCGACTACGCCCCCGACGCTTGCGCCCGCCAGGGGCTAAATGGCCATGCCTGCCGCCAAGCCGATCAGACCACACACCTCTATCGCGACGCCTGTCGGCGCGCCGGGCTGAATACCAAAGGCCGAGGATCTACCGACGACCTGCTCAAATGCCTGCTGCTCGCCTATTTCGACCGGGTGGCCCTGCGCCGCAACCCGGATACCCTGCTCTGCGCTATGCCCGGCCAGCGCCGCGTCGAGCTCGACCGCAAAAGCGCCGCCCGCCAGGCCACTGCCTTTATCGCCCTGGAAATCCGCGAGCTCGAAGCCCACCGCGAGAACAACGTGCGCACCACGCTTTCTTTGGCCAACGCCATCGACGTCGACTGGCTCGAAGAAATCCACCCCGAGCGTATCACCATTAACAGCGAAACCACCTGGAACGCCGAAGACCGGGCCGTCGAACAGGCCGAAGTCCACCGCTACGACGACTTGATCTACCGCCACCGGCCAACAAGCGACATCGACGCGTTCGCCGCCGAACAGATCTTGGTTTCGCGTATCGTCGCCGGCCAACTGCGGCTGGAAAAATGGAATGGCGACGTCGAACAATGGATCTTGCGTACCCGCTTGCTACACCGCCTCTTCCCCAAGCGTGGATTAATCACCTATGACGACGACGAGATCCAAGTCGTCTATCACGAGATCGTCACTGGCGCCTACCGCTATAGCCAAATCCGCCACCGCGACTGCCTGCCCTATGTGCAAAACGTGTTGTCCTGGCAGGACCAGCAATTCGTCGAACAAATGGCGCCTCTGCACCACTGCCTGGCCTCGGGCGTGCGCATGAAGATCGAATACCCGGCGGACGGGCCCCCGCGCGGGCGCGCCAAAATCCAGCAGCTCTACGACCTACAACAGACACCCTCTATCGCCGGAGGACGGCAGAAGCTGCTACTGGAGATCCTCGGCCCGAACTTCCGGCCCATACAAGTCACCGACGATCTACCGAGTTTCTGGGAACGAACCTATCCGGAGGTTAAAAAGGAACTAAAACGGCGCTACCCGAAACACGAGTGGCGCTGATTGCAGCTGGTTGTAATAAAGTTGCTTCACCCCTTGATATTCCCCCAACCCAAGCCGTATCTTCTCTGGCCCCTAAACCGGGTAAATCATCACTACGCCAAACGGATTAACGAATGAACATCAATAAAGTGAAACGCACCCTCAAAGAGGGCGGCACCGCCATCGGCACCATGGTCTTCGAATTCTCCACCCCCGGCATCGCCCGGCTTGCCGCCGAAGCCGGTGCCGAGTTTATCATGTACGACATGGAGCATACCGGCTGGAGCATAGAGACTATCCGCGACCTGATCGCCACCACCAACCCCGCGCATATCGAGCCATTGGTCCGGGTGCCGGCAACGCAATACCATTTTATCGCCCGCGTGCTCGACGTCGGCGCGCGCGGCATCATGGTGCCCATGGTCAGCGACGCGCAGCAAGCCGAGATCATCGTGCAATCGGGCAAATACCCGCCGATGGGCCAGCGCGGCGCCGCCTTCGAGATCGCGCACGACGGCTTCGTGCAGGGCGACGTGGTCAGCAAAATAGACCACGCCAACTCCGAGGGCCTGCTGATCGCGCAGATCGAAAACCGC
>Ga0315339_1001082_pt1 | contig 26524 bp, 27 predicted proteins | sample ASW17metaG_FD_204514 | JGI IMG/M metagenome (GOLD analysis project Ga0315339, IMG submission 204514) | Ammonia-oxidizing marine archaeal communities from Pacific Ocean, United States - ASW #17 | ecosystem: Environmental > Aquatic > Marine > Oceanic | place: USA: California | collected 2016-12-05 | reverse complement strand
GTTGCCAGCGATCAAATACCTCGGCCAGCTCTGCTGCCGTGTACCCTCGCCTCCTCTCCTTCTGTTTCCTCTGCATCCACTTCTCCTCTCGGTGAAGTGTTGCATCGACCCATTGAGACCACCATCAATGTGATGTAACGACCAAACGTCCAGTTGGCCGAACATTTTGTATAGCCTGGCCCCGAGCCTCCCTCCGGCCAAATAGTTGAGTTCAACACGGTCCGCGCCCCTTGTCTTGAACGGCACTCTCCGCCCTCTATGCCCCACCGAACACCACCGACGTTCTTGTCTACCACATGCCGAGGGTGGTCTTTTGGAGCCAGGCAGGCGACCTTGGCTTCTTCCCGACCAAGCTCTAATAGCATCTCTCGATGCCTCTCTTTCATGAGTACGTCATGCTGCACGTCTACCTACTCACGGGCGGCGATGACTTCGTACAGCTTGTCTCTCTCGCGGCTTTCGTGGGGTGTGTCCTTGGTGTCTCGATCATCGCTCTGTCATTCGGATGCGGCGTTCGCGGCCAGGTCGCGGACACGGTTTTCCGTATCTGAACGAACGCCCCAACTGACGGCGCCCGCTTTCGGCAGACGTGCTCTACCTCCAGCAAGGTAAATGACGTACTACTGCTCAACCCGCTTCGCAATCCACGGACGATCGTCTGGTCGCTTGCCTTCACCCTTGCGCTCGCCTATTTTTGGGCGCGTGGCCCCGCCCGCGCCCTCGCTCCCGACGGCAACCTCGACTTCGAAGTCATCTGCAACGCTCTTCAAACGTTCCAAGAGGGCTACAATCCCTATCTCACTGAAGACGTTCTGAAGGTCGCCGAGGCCCACGAACGCCAATACTCCATCCGCCACTACGCGAACGCCCGCCTGCTCTAGGCACCTGGTTTCCTGTCGTTGTTCGATCCGATTGCGCGTCTCGAATATCGAACCGCCGCCGCTTTCTGGGTCGTCCTGCAAATGGCCACGTTCGCAGCGCTGCTTGCGGTTGCCCTCGCCCTTGGCGGGCTTGGCGACGAGGGCCGCAAGGCGTTCTTGCTCGCAGGACTCTGCTTCGCACCCATCCACACGAGCTTGGCGCATGGTCAACCGGGCATCTTCTTCTGCCTGCTGACACTCTTGTTCTTCTGGTCTCTAACCGGCCGCCGAGAGTGGCTAGCCGCTCTCGCCTTCGGATTGCTCCTCGGCAAACCCTCATTCGCCGTACCGGCGGCTCTCGTCGGATTGATCCGCGGACGCTGGCGCGCGGTCCTGCTCGGTTGCGTGGTAGGAGTTCTCACGTGGTTGCCATTCCTGCACCGTTACGGGCTCCAGGATACGGTCACACACTACACCACGGCTATCCAGGCGGTCCAGGCGCCCGGCGGTGACGCAGATGACTCCCATGCCAACCCCCAGCGCTTCGACCTGATCAATCTTCGTTCATGGCTGGTGTCCTGGCAAACGCCCACACTGATACGCGACGGACTCTACGGGCTCGCTATGTCTCTCGCCGCTGTAGTCCTGTATCGAGCAAGGCACTTGTCCGACGCCTCCGGTCTCTACTGGACCTTCGCAGCCGTGTTTTGCGCGCTTGCCCTCTATCACCGCTTCTACGACGCTGCCGTCGTCATCGTGGGCTGAGCCGCGGTACTCCCCATTGGAACCAGGATCGGAGAGTCGCGTTGGTGATAGCGGCTTGTCTGCTCCCGTTAGCGGCCCCAGGGACAGCTTTCCTCGTTCAGTCCCTGGGGACGTCTCACCCGTCTTGGCTTGAGGCCACACTGATCCACCATCAAGCCCTTGCCCTGGTAGGACTCGGGGCCGTGACGGCTTTCGGGCTGCTTCGGTACCTAGCGAAAGCTCAGGCTGGAACCGCCTGCGAGTAAGGTTAGTAGACCCGGCTAAGGAATAGTTAGGCGAGCGGATTGAAAATGACTTTGGTGAGACCCGGTTCGTGGCTATAGAGTCGATCAAACATCGTCGGGCCGTCTTCCAGCGGAATCGTCGCGCTAATCAGATCAGCCGTGCGGATCACGCCTCGTCCCATCAAGTCAAGACAGGCCGGGTAGTCGTTCGACGACGCACATGAGCCGCGCACCGCGATCTCTCGCGTCACAACCGACTGTACGCCGAAACGAATCATCGGCGTAATGTTGCCAATCAGGGTGATCGAACCGCCCTTGCGAACACTGTCAATCGCCGTGGCAACGGTCACCTCCGCGCCCACGGCTTCCATCGCGATGTCGACCCCCGTCCCGTTTGTCAGTTCTTTCGCTGCTTCCACGACGTTCGTCGTCTTGGGGTTCAGCGTTAGATCAGCGCCCATCTTCTTGGCGGCTTCGAGCCGGTCGTCGGCGAGATCGGCGGCAATGATCGTCCCGCAACCAGCAGCACGTAGCGCCTGCACCGTGAGCAGACCGATCATCCCGGCGCCCACGACCAGCGCCGTGTCCCCGAGACTCACCGGCGTCAGGTTCACTGCATGCACAGCAACTGACACGGGCTCCACCATGGCCGCCTCGTTGAATGGCAGCGCTTCCGGCACCTTGAACACGATGTGGGCCGGCACGTTCACATACTCGGCGAATGCGCCGTTCCGCCGGTAGTCCCCGCAGGAAACACCCAGCACCATGCGGTCATCGCATAGATTCGGTGTCCCGCCGCGGCAAAACCGGCAGCGCCCACAAGAGATCATCGAGTCAAAGGTGACTCGCTCGCCTTCGGCGAACCCTTTGACGTCCACTCCCAGCTTGGCGATCACCCCTGACGCCTCGTGCCCCATGATGACCGGTGGAATGCGGCGGCCCGAACTCCCGTCATACCCATGCACATCGCTGCCGCAAATGCCGCACGAGTGCACCCGGATCAGTACTTCACTCGGGGCAATCGACGGCTCGGGAACGTCGCTGATGACGAGCTTCTTGTATTCTTCGAGGATGAGCGCCTTCATTGACCATCTAACCTATCAGACGCCTGCGAGCATGGGGTGAAGCCGTCGCACCGCCCTAAACATCACCGCAACTCGCAACGGCCGCAATCGGCGTATCACAACTTGCGGCCCCGGCCAGGGAACCCTTCTGAGAGCCTATCAACGCGTACGGCGCGTTCTCGACGGCAACGGAGGCACGCAGCACGGCCCGCATCGTCGGGCGCAAGTCAGCATCCGTAGTTTCAATAGCAGACATCAGCCCCTCCACACGAACAAACCTCTTTCGGATAGTGTGCTCGATTCCGTTCCCAACCCGCGACACTACGTCATCAAGATCGGAATGGTCGAGCACGTTTCTGTTTGTTATGAGGTCCCCTTGCGAATTTACAGGATTCGTTGCCCGAAAGCCGACATCGCAAGTTCCACGGCCAACCTGCCGGTGCGGTTGCCGCTGTCAAGAATCGGGTTCACCTCAACAATTTCCAGCGAGCGCATGAGGCCCGAATCTGCAACCAGCTCCATCGCCAGATACGCTTCCCGATACGTAGCTCCGCCCGGAACCGGCGTGCCCACGCCGGGCGCTTCCGCAGGATCAACGAAGTCCATATCGAGACTCACGTGAAGCCCCGCCGTGCCGCGGGAAATCACTTTGATTGCCCGCTCGACCACCGTACTGATTCCCAACTGGTCGATGTCCCTCATCGTAAACACGTGAATTCCGCTGTCACGCACGTTAGGCTTCTCTTCCTCATCGAGATCCCGCGCACCGATCAGGGCCACGTACGGCGCTTCGATGCTCGGCGTCATGCCCAGCAGCGAAGTAAGTTTCGGATCTCCGAGTCCCACCAGCGACGCCAGCGCCATGCCGTGCACGTTTCCACTCGGCGTAGTCTCCGGCGTATTCATATCCGCGTGAGCGTCGAACCACAGTAGACCAAGCTTCTCGTCGCGCGAGTGCGCTTCGTGGCTCATCCCGGCCACCGTTCCGACAGCGATCGAGTGGTCCCCGCCGATCACGAGTGGCGTCTCGCCGTTCTCCCTGAATGTTGTGACCCGCTGGGCCGCCGCCAGCCGGGATGCGATAATACCGGATTCTCATGCCTCGGAAGCGCTCTATCACCTACGCCGATGCCGGCGTCAACATCGACGAAGCCGATCGCGCCACGTCAAAGATCAAAGGCTACGCCCGCCGCACCTTCGACGCCAACGTCCTCACAGGAATCGGCGCTTTTGGCGCGGCCTACGACATCAAGGCCACCGGCTTCAAACATCCCGTCCTCGTCAGCTCAACCGATGGCGTGGGCACCAAGCTCATGGTCGCCTTCGCAATTGATAAGCACGACACCGTCGGCCAAGATCTCGTCAACCATTGCGTCAACGACATCGCCGTCCAGGGCGCTCGTCCGCTCTACTTCCTCGACTACTTCGCCACCGGAACACTTAAAGCAGGCGTCGCGGTGCAAGTCGTCAAGGGTCTCAGCAAAGCCTGCCGCCAGAATGGTTGTGCACTCATCGGCGGCGAGACCGCCGAGATGCCCGGCATGTACGCCGAAGGCGAATATGATCTCGCGGGCTTCATCGTCGGCGCCGCCGAGAAGCGCCGTCTCATCAGTCCCGCGCATGTGCGAGCGGGCGACATCCTGCTCGGCTTCCCCTCCACCGGACTCCACACCAACGGCTACTCCCTAGCGCGCAAACTCCTCCTCGAAGTTGCCGGATACCGCCCCGACCAGCAGGTCAAGGAACTCCGCACCACCGTCGGCCGCGAACTGCTCAAGGTGCACCGCAGCTATCTCAAACCACTGCAAGCGCTCATGGCCCAGCGCCTGCTCCACGGCGCGGCCCATATCACCGGCGGCGGCATCACCGACAACACTCCGCGCATGTTGCCGTCAGGCCTCGCCGCCCGCGTCCATACCGGCGCATGGCCCAACCTCCGCGTCTTCGATCACCTGTGCGAAATCGGCAGCCTCCCCGACAAGGAAGTCTATCGCACCTTCAACATGGGCCTGGGGATGATCGTCGCCATACCCAAGCGCGGTAAAAGTCAGGCCCTGCGCCTACTCGCGTCGCTCAAAGAGCCTGTCTACGAAATCGGCGAAGTCGTGAAAGGCAAGCGCCGGGTGGTCTACGAATGAAGCGAATCGGCATTCTGCTTTCCGGCCGCGGTTCCAACTTTGAAGCCATCGCTAAGAGCGTCCAAGCCGGCAACATCGCGGCCGAGATCGCCATAGTCATCGGCAATAAGCCCGACGCCCAAGGCCTCGAAACCGCTCACGCCATGGGACTCGACGCCGTCTACATCCCGTCAAAAGGGCTCAAGCGAGAAGAGTTCGACCGCCGCGTCGCCTCCCTTCTCAAAGAGAAACACGTCGACCTCGTTTGCCTCGCGGGATTCATGCGGCTACTCAGTCCGTATTTCGTACACGAGTTCGCAAACCGCATCATCAACATCCATCCGTCTTTGCTTCCCTCATTCCCCGGCCTCGACGCCCAGCAGCAAGCCTTGGAACACGGCGTCAAATCTACCGGCTGCACAGTCCACTTCGTTGACACCGGGTTGGACTCCGGCCCCATCATCGCGCAGGCCACCGTTCCCATCGATGACACCGATACCGTTGAGTCCCTCGCGGCACGCATCCTCACCGAAGAGCATCGGCTCTATAGCGAAGCGATTAACATTGTATTAAGCGGCAGGTACCGTATCGAAGGCCGCCGCGTCCTACGAACTAGGTAATCTCACTCGGTTACTGTCACCTTTTTTCGCGTAGCGAGCGCGGCTATTCGGCACTGTATCTCCAGACTAAAAAAGGCTGACTGTCACCGATCTACAGAGCTATCTGCCGCTAAGGCATCGCATCAATGACCATCGACCAACAACTCGAATACCTCAGCAAAGGTTTCGTCGAGATCATCCCTGAGGACGACCTCAAGAAGCGTCTCATCGCCGCCGAAAAAGAGGGCCGGCCGCTGCGCGTCAAAGCCGGTTTCGACCCCACGGCCCCCGATATTCATCTCGGCCACACCGTCGTCATCCGCAAGCTACGCCACTTTCAGGAATGCGGACACACCGTCATCTTCGTCGTCGGGGCCGCCACGGCCCTTATCGGCGACCCCTCCGGCCGTAGCGCCACCCGCCCCGCGCTCACCCGTGAGGAAGTCGAAGCCAACGCCGAAACATACAAGGAACAAGCGTTCAAGATTCTCGACCCGGACAAAACCGAACTCCGCTTCAATAGCGAATGGCTCATGCCGCTCCAGTTTGAAGACCTCATGCGACTGGCCTCGCGCTACACCGTCGCCCAGATGCTCGAACGCGACGACTTCAGCAAGCGCTACCAGTCCGGACAACCCATCAGCATCCACGAGCTCATGTACCCGCTCGCGCAGGCCTACGATTCCGTCGCCATCAAAGCCGACGTCGAACTCGGCGGCACCGATCAGAAGTTCAACCTCCTCGTCGGCCGCGATATCCAGCGCGACTACGGACAAACGCCGCAGATCATCGCCACCACGCCACTCCTCGAAGGGCTCGACGGCGCGCAGAAGATGTCGAAATCCCTCGACAACTACATCGGCGTCACCGAGCCACCCGAGGTCATGTACCGCAAGGTCATGCAGATCAGCGACGATCTCATGTTCCGCTACTACGAACTACTCACGGACATGACTCTCGTTGAAATCGCAACTCTCAAGAACAACATCTCGAGCGGCCAACAGCACCCGATGCAATCCAAGCACAACCTGGCCGCCCGCATCGTCGCCGACTACCACTCAGCCGAAGCCGCCCAACAAGCTGCCGCCGTCTTCCGCAAAGTCGTCCAACAAGGCCAGGTCCCCGACAATATGCCCGTCCACGACCTACCCGCCGATATGCAGGGCGAGTCGACCATCCGCATCGACAAGCTCCTCCGCGCCATCGGTCTCTCCAGCTCCGGCGCCGAGGCCAACCGCAAACTCAAAGAGGGCGCTGTCTCCGTCAACGGCGAGAAGCACCGTGACATGAGCTTCAACATCCCCGGCGGCACCATTGACCTCACCATCCAAGTCGGTAAGAAGTGGGCGTGCGTAAAACTTTAGATCACGGCCGATGGAACTCGTCCTCGTCTCCCTAGCGGCACTCGTCGTCGCCGCCCTCACCCTCTACTCCGGTTTCGGCCTGGGCACGTTGCTCATGCCCGTCTTCGCACTCTTTTTCCCCTTGGAAGTCGCCGTCGGCGTCACCGCCATCGTCCACCTACTCAACAACATCTTCAAAGCCTGGCTGGTCGGACGGAATGTCTCATGGCCCATCGCTCTGCGCTTCGGACTGCCCGCCATCCCCGCCGCCTACCTCGGCGCGGCGCTCTTGTCGAACATGGCCGACCGCAACGTCATCGCCACGTATTCACTCGGGACCAAGCAGTTCGAAGTCACAAGCCTCGGCCTGGTGATGGGAATCCTCATCGGCGTCTTCTCGCTACTTGACCTGCTGCCCGTCTTCGACCGCATTGAGTTCGGAAGCAAAGCTATCCCCGTCGGCGGGGTCCTCTCGGGCTTCTTCGGAGGACTCTCCGGTCACCAGGGAGCGTTGCGCTCCGCGTTCCTCATTAACGCCGGACTCACCAAAGAAGCATTCATTGCCACCGGCGTCATCTGCTCGGTCGCCGTCGACATCACGCGCCTAGCTGTCTACAGCGCCGCCGTCCTAAGTGATCAAGCCGATGCCCTGTTCACCGGCGATGGCTTAAACCTACTTCTCACCGCAACCGTCGCCGCCTTTATCGGCTCCTACTTCGGCACAAGACTTCTCACCAAAGTAAGGATGATCCTAGTCCGTCGATTTGTGGGTTCGATGCTTCTGCTACTAGCCGTAGCCATCGCCGCCGGCTGGATCTAGGCGATGATCTTCTAAGCCACCGCACCCGCCACATCCGGAAACCGGAAGTGCCGCGCCGCTTAGTTTACACCGGCCTCTTGACACCGGGTGTACCCGGAAACCGGAAGCGCGACGCCGCTTCCCAATCGATCCCAGTCACAGGTCTGTCCATCAAAACCTAGGCATCCCGCTGTTCCACGGGAAGCCCGGGCGGGAACACCTGTGCCTTGCATCCATCAGTGAACCTACAACCAGGCCGAAGCCCCACTCCAAAGACCCTTTGCGGTACTTAGGGTCTTTGTGAGAAACGTCTTGAGCCTTTCTTTGAGGAGAACATCACAATGGCAACCGACAGGCAAATCGAAGCAAACCGCAACAACGCCCAACATTCCACCGGCCCCCGCACTACGGAAGGCAAACAACGCTCGGCCCAAAACGCGGTCACACACGGACTCTCATCCAAGCACTGCATCATCCCTGGCGAGGATCCCGCCGACTACGACGATTCTTCTCGCCTACTGCGACGTATTCGGCCCATCTGATCCCTACAAGCACACCCTCACCCGTCAGATGGCCGACGCCGAGTGGCGTCTTCGCCGCATCAGCCGCCTCGAAGCCGCCTTCATCTCCTCGGCATTCGAAGATCACTGCCGGCTCGTCGAAGACCACGATGAATCGGGCGACGACACCAGCGCCACCTACGTCCTCGGCAAGCTCATGCAAAACCACACGGCCGATTTCACCCAATTCACTCGCTACGAGGCGCAGCTTCGCCGCAGCTTTCAGCACGCCTTCAAGCTTCTCCTCGAGTTCCGAGAGCTCGAAGATCGCGTGCTCAGGCGCACTAATGATGGACGCCGCCGCGAATCCGCAGCCTGACTCGTATCGAAGCGAAACAGCCTGGGACGCAGCCGCGAGAGGCCACGCGAAAAGCTGCGAAGATAAGTGAAAGGGGGAGTAACGAGGCTCCCCCTGAAACTTGCTCCGCACTTCACGAGCTAGAGCCGAACTGCGTTCTCTTCCACGTACTCGCTCACTCGGCCAACGCCCTGCCGCGGACCAACCGTCGGCCAGTAGTGATACTTCTCAGCCCACTCCAGCCCATACTCCCGACCTAAGATCCGGTTGTGCTCCAGGGCAAACTCTTTGATGTAGGCAAGGTCCGCCGCCTCATCGTCCCCCCTGAGCAGCGCTAACTCCATTCCCTTCTCCGCCAGCTCCTTCTTCAATCGCGACCCTCGCGAGCCACCCGGCCCCTGCGTCTGGCACACCTGAAGCGACTTCGCCTTCACATCGATCACCGACGAGATGTCCACAATGCGATTCACCAACTGCGGCCCGCGCGCATAGTAGTAAGTCTCCCGGATTCGCGACGGTTCCAACCCAGCGTCAAAATGCTCTGGATAATCCTTCCGCCCGCCGGCCATCCACAACGCCGTCTCCACAGCCCGCGCCGTCATCCAATGGTCGGGGTTGCGGTCATAGTGGCCCCAGGTGTCGTAGGTGATGATCGTATTCACCTTCAACAACCGAAACAGGAAGATCAGCCGCGCCCGTACCTCAACGATCGAGACGTTGTCCATGCGGTGATTTCGATATCCCAAGTCATACACTTTCTTGAAGCCCATCACCCGTCCGACTTCGTAGTTATCAATCTCGTTCGCCTTGTTCGTATCCGCCAGCGTTCCGGGACCAGGCTTCTCGTCGTTCGTCGTCCGGATCAAGTAGCCCGTATACCCCTCCTTCATCATCTTTGCCGCAGCCCCGGCGTAGTAGATCGGCATGTCATCGTTGTGCGGTTGAATCGCCACCAGCACCTTGCCTTTATGCGGCTGCCCGGACTCGTCCCGCTCGATGAAGACCTCGGTATCTTGATTCGCGTGCGTCGCGGGACGATGCATACCTGTCTGCGCGCTCGCGCTCGCCGCCGCTAGCCCCGCACTCCCCGCCAACATCGCCTGCATCCAATCCCGTCGTTCCATTTCTCAAACCTCCTCGATGAGTGCAACGGTTGCATTCAACCTGTGATCAATGGCCGGGCTGTCGCCGTTGCGCGCAGCGCCAAATCGACAACCCGCCGCGTGTCCCGTGGATCGATGATCGCATCGACAAATCCGCGTGCCGCCGACCACTTCGCATCGAGCGAGTGTTCATAGTCCGACCGCGTGCGGTCCATCGCTTCCTTGATCTCGTCCGTGATGCCCTGGCCTGCTTTCTCCAGCCGAGCCAACTCGCCAGCGAACATCGCCTGAACCGCCGACTCGCCTTCCATTACGCCGACGCGCGCGGTAGGCCAACTGAAGATGAAATCCGGATCAAAGCCCTGCCCCGCCATCGCGTAGTAGCCCGCGCCGCTCGCGTGATTCAGCGTGACGACAATCTTCGGAACCGAGGCGCAGGCCATCGTTTCCACCATCTCGGCTCCAGCGCGGATAATCCCGCTCTGCTCCGCTTCCGGGCCCACCATGAAGCCCGTCACATCCTGGAAGTAGACGAGCGGCACACCCTCGCGATCGCACATCTCGACGAACTGCGAAATCTTGCGAGCACTTTCGGTGTAGAGGACCGCCCCGACACGCGTTTTGGTCCCGCGCAAAAAGCCGCGCCGGTTCGCGACCACTCCCACCGGACGACCCTCCACGCGAGCCTTCGCGCACAGCACCTCCGGCGCGTAGTCCGCCATGAATTCGAGATACCCCTCGCGGTCGACCACACGAAACAGAACCTCCTGGATGTCGTATGGTAGCCGGTGATCCACTGGCAGTACGGAGTCGGTCTCGGACTCACCGAGCAACGGTTTCGAAGCCTTCGGTAATGGAGCCTCCGGCGCACGGGGAAGATCCTGAACCATCAAGCGGATCATCTGGATGCACTCGGTGTCGTCCTTCACGCGGTAGTGCGCCACGCCGCTCGTCCCCGTGTGCATCGCCGCCCCGCCCAACGATTCGGCGTCAACCGATTTTCCGATCGCGCCCTTCACGAGATTCGGCCCACCCAGACCCATGAAGCTCGTACCCTCGACCATGATGATCGAGTCGCTCAGAGCGGGCAAGTACGCTCCGCCCGCGATGCACGGTCCCATCACGGCCGATATCTGCGGCACCTTCAACACACGACGCATCAGCGAATTGTTGTAGAAGATGCGCGCGCCGCCGTACTGCCCGGGGAAAATGCGCTCCTGGAACGGCAGGTTGATCCCCGACGAATCCACCAGATACACAATCGGGATGCGGCAGCGCATGGCCGCCTCCTGCATGCGCACCATCTTCGGAACCGTCTCCGGCCACCACGCTCCCGCTTTGACGGTCGAATCGTTCGCGATCACGCAAACCGGGCGGCCGCTCACGACACCCATCCCGGTCACAACACCCGCGGCCGGCGCCTGCCAATCGTAGAGGTCCGACGCCACCAGCAGCCCGATCTCCTGAAACATCGAGCCGGGATCGATCAACTTCCCGATCCGCTCGCGAGCCGTCAACTTGCCTCGATCGTGCTGTGTCTTGATGCGCGCCGGTCCGCCGCCTTCGCGTAGCCGCTCCTCAATCCGCCGCACACCCTCGACGAGGGTACGCATGTGCCCCGACCGCGCCGCGCACTCACGCGCATCCGGCGGAGTTAGCCCTGGTTGTGGCTTGAAAACGGCGTCCATGGACCGTACCCGCGAACCGAATCGAGCTAAGGGCTGACACCCGCCGTTACCTCATCCGATACAACGAACTTTACAGGGCAGCTTATTGGATGGTCAGCATCCGTTGGATCGCCGCCTGCGCACCCTCGCGCACATCCGGCTCAACAATGACCTCGATGCGGTCATGCTCCAGAGAGTCACGAAGCTTTTCGAGCGTACACATCTTCATGTACTCGCACATCGCTTCGTAAGAAACAGGATGGAAGATCTTCTCGGGAACCAACTTCCGCAAACGGTACAACATGCCTGCCTCGGTCCCAACGACGAACTCCGACGCGGAAGAGCTGCGGGCGTGATGCAGCATCTGTTCCGTCGATAGGAAATAGGCGTTCTGGTAAGGGGATGAGCCGTTCGCGGTCTTGGCCAGGCAAGCCGTCGAGCATCCACACTCGGGATGCAGCAACAGGTCCGCGTCGGGATGACGGTCGAAAGCCTTCTCCAACGCGTCCTCTCCGATCTTTGCATGGACGTGACAGGCGCCGTCATACAGATCAACCCGATCCGGCTCGACAGTCGATTGCGCAATCGCCACCGAACCTAGGTATTTATCCGGCAGGAAGAGAATCCGCTTTCCCGGGTGCGTGTCCGCGGCGTGCTGCAACACTTGGGCCGCGTTCCGCGAAGTGCAAACGTAATCACTGATTGCCTTCGTCTTGGCGTCGGTGTTCACGTACGAAATCACCACCGCGTCCGGGTTGCGGGCCAGCCAGCCCTTGATGCGCTCGTGGTCAATGGATTCGACCAAAGAACAGTCGGGCTTGTCCGGCATATAGACCTTCGCGCGGTCACCGACAATCGTCTTCGCCGTCTCGCCCATGAACCACACGCCGCAAAAGTCGACGCGTTCGGTGGCCTGCTCCGCTACGTACTGACTCAGTCCGAGCGAATCGCCTACTTCCTGGGCCACTTCCTGCAGTTCGGGGTATTGGTAGTTGTGCGCGACGATCAGCGAACCCTTCTCGTCCGCCCGCGCCCGCACCTCTTTGCCGACGGCGACAAGATCCTTGACGTAGTCGCTCGTGTAGCGTCCTTCATACAGGTCGCCCGCGAAGCGATTAAAGTCCTCGTACCAGGACTCGAAGGAAATTCCGTTACGTATTACCACCGGGCAATTTTCAGGCCGTGAAAGACTTCCCGCAGCCGCAACTTGTCGTGGCATTGGGGTTGTGAAAAACGAAGGCCTGCTCCATCAAAGTATTCTTGAAGTCAAGGGTGAGGCCGTCCAGGTATTCATAGCTCTTCGGATCGACCATCAAAGTAACGCCGTCTACCTCGAACACGTTGTCGCTCGGCCGCGGCTTATCTTCAAAGCGGAACTTGTAGCTGAGTCCCGAGCATCCACCACCTGCAATTCCGAGCCGCAATCCACCGTCGACCTCGTTCTCAACGAGCATCTGACGGATCTTTTCCACCGCGGTTGGAGTGACTTCAATCATTTGAATCGGCTCCCTTGTTCGCTTCTGATCCTCATCATAACAAACACCCCTTCGCATCCAGTCGTCATGTGTACTCCTCTTCGCGAACGCACCACGCCACTCGGATAGAATGAAACTCCGTGCCCGGTGCCTCCAGCCCATCGGTCCTTCGCGACCGCCTCAACCGACCGATCCAAGACCTGCGGATCTCCGTCACCGACCGCTGTAACTTCCGGTGTCTGTACTGCATGCCGCTCGCCGAGTACGACTGGATCGAGCGCTCCGAAATCCTGCGCTACGAAGAGGTCGAGCGCCTCGCGCGCATCTTCGTCGAACTCGGCGTCAGCAAGATCCGCCTCACGGGTGGCGAACCGCTCGTGCGGCGGGACTTACATGATCTCGTAGCACGTCTTGCACCCCTGCCCGGACTCCGCGATCTCTGCCTCACCACCAACGGCGCCCTGCTCGCCGAGAAAGTAACCGATCTGAAGCGAGCTGGTCTTAGGCGAATCAACGTCAGCATCGACAGCCTCAAGCCCGACCGCTTCCGCCAAATCACGCAGCGCGGCGAGTTGGAACCCGTCCTCGAAGGCCTCTTCTCCGCCAAGGAAGTCGGCCTCGGCCGGATCAAGATCAACGCCGTCATCGAGCGCGGTGTAAACGACGACGAGATTATCGACCTCGTCGACTTCGCTCGCCGCCACGGCTTCGCCATGCGTTTTATCGAATACATGGACGTCGGCAACGCTAATCAGTGGAAGTCCGACAAACTAGTCCCGAAGTCCGAAATTCTCGACACGATCCGCAAGCACTACCCCTTCCAGGAAGTGGGCCGCGATCAGGATTCCGCCCCCTCCGTCGACTATCGTCTCAGCGACGGGGTCGGCGACATCGGCGTCATCGCCTCGGTTACCGAACCATTCTGCGGAAGCTGCACCCGCGCCCGCCTCACCGCCGACGGCAAACTCGTCACTTGCCTGTTTTCCGGCACCGGGCACGACCTCAAAACCCCTCTCCGCGAAGGCAAGACCGACGCTGAGGTCACCGATCTCATCACCTCAATCTGGACTGCCCGACAGGACCGCTTCTCGGAGCAGCGTTTCGAAGCCCTCCAGTCCGACCAGGGCTACCGCGCCGAAGACCACCGAAAGATCGAAATGATTAGCCTTGGCGGCTAGTGCCTCATCGCGGAAGCGAAGAGACTGATTGGTCGAGAACGAAGCTGCCGGCGCGGACTCCTGACCGCCTCCTCCCGCGAAAATTGGTATTCCAGGCCGAAAATGAGAAAATGTGGCCACTGGGGGCCCAACGTGATGCAATCGCGCTCAGATTGCTTTACAATACGTCGTATCGGGCCAAAGGCACCCGCCGGGCTCAACATTTTTGCCTGAGGCAAAATCTCAAAGATAGACCAACCTGATTCGCAAGTACGCACGGCTGAACCCCGTGCAGACCTCTGCGCCTGACAGTCCTGTCTAACTGAAGGCCGGAGTTTTTTGAAGTAATCGCGTGCGGTAGTCCGCTTGGGCTCCGTGCGATGGAAACACTCACTGGAGGACAAGTATGCAACTAAGACCTTTGCACGATCGCATCCTCGTAACGAGGATCGAGAACACCGCCGAGAAGAAGGGATCGATCATCATCCCCGATTCCGCAAAAGAAAAGCCTTCGGAAGGCAAGGTGGTCGCTGTCGGAGCTGGTAAACGGCTTGAAGACGGTACCGTCGTAGCCCCGGACGTCAAAGCCGGAGATCACATCCTCTTCGGAAAGTACTCGGGTTCAGAAGTAACCGTCGAGGACGTCGAGTACCTCATTCTGCGTGAGGACGAGATCCTCGCCATCATCGAAGGCGCCGACGACGCCGAGAAAGCCGCGTAAGGAGGAGATCAACTATGGCTGGAAAGAAAATTCAATACGGAGAAGACTCGCGTAAGGCGATCCTGGCCGGTGTCAACAAATTGGCCGACACCGTCAAGGTGACCCTCGGTCCCAAGGGACGTAATGTTGTCCTCGAGAAGAAGTTTGGCGGCCCGACCGTTACCAAAGACGGCGTGACGGTTGCCAAGGAAATCGAACTCGAAGACAAGATCGAGAACATGGGCGCACAGATGGTGCGTGAAGTCGCTTCGAAGACCAGCGACGTCGCCGGCGACGGTACCACTACCGCCACCATCCTCGCTCAAGCGATCTACCGCGAAGGCGTGAAGAGCGTCGCCGCCGGTGCCAATCCGATGGCCGTCAAGCGTGGCGTCGAAGCCGCCACCGTAAAGCTCGTAGATAAGGTCCATGAGATGGCCCGCCCGGTCGAAGGCAACGCCGTTTCGCAGGTCGCGTCGATCTCCGCCAACAACGACCCCACCATCGGCACGATCATCGCCGAGGCCATGGAGAAGGTTGGCAAAGACGGCGTTATCACCGTCGAAGAAGGCAAGGGCATGGAGACTGAGTTGGACGTCGTCGAAGGTATGCAGTTCGACCGCGGCTATCTCTCCCCTTACTTCGTCACCGATCAGGACTCGATGGAAGCCGTCCTCGAGAACGCCCTGATCCTTATCCACGAGAAGAAGATCAGCAGCATGAAAGACCTGCTGCCCCTGCTCGAGCAGACCGCTCGCGCCGGCCAGCCGCTGATGATCATCGCCGAAGAGGTTGAGGGCGAAGCGCTCGCAACTCTCGTCGTCAACAAGCTGCGTGGCACGCTGAACGTCTGCGCCGTCAAGGCTCCGGGTTTCGGTGACCGCCGCAAGGCCATGCTTGAGGACATCGCGATCCTCACCGGTGGCAAGGCCATCATGGAAGAGACCGGCATCAAGCTCGAAGGCGTCCAGATGGACGACCTGGGCAAGGCCAGTCGCATCGTTGTCGACAAAGACAACACCACGATCGTCGAAGGCGCCGGCGCCAAGGAATCCATCGAAGGCCGTGTCAAGCAGCTGCGCGCACAGGTTGAAGAGACCACCTCCGACTACGATCGCGAGAAGCTCCAAGAGCGTCTGGCGAAACTCGTTGGCGGCGTGGCCGTCATCAAAGTCGGTGCCGCAACCGAGACTGAGATGAAAGAGAAGAAGGCCCGTGTCGAAGACGCCATGCACGCCACCCGTGCAGCCGTCGAAGAAGGCATCGTGCCCGGCGGCGGCGTGGCTCTGATTCGCGCAGCTTCCGTTCTCGACGGTCTTAAGTTCGCCGACGCTGACGAGGACCTGGGCGTAAAGATCGTTCGCCGCGCGCTCGAAGAGCCGCTGCGTTGGATCGCTCAGAACGCCGGCCAGGAAGGCGCCATTGTTTGCGAGAAAGTTCGCGAGAGCAAGGACTATTCCTTCGGCTACAACGCGCAGACCGAGGTCTACGAAGACATGGTCGCGGCCGGCGTCGTTGATCCGGCGAAGGTCACGCGCACCGCGCTCCAGAACGCCACTTCGATCGCCGGGCTCATGCTCACGACCGAAGCCACCGTTCACGAGCTACCCGAGGACCCCGCCCCGGCTGCTGGTGGCGGAATGCCTCCTGACCACTACTAGAATTTAGTGGTTCAACAACTCAACCGGGGTCGGCCAATAGGTCGGCCCCGGTTTTTCTTTGCCTTACCACCGAACTTCACAACAGGGAAAGAGGTACTGGTGTCAATCTGCGCGCCCGCGCCTGCAAGGCGCGGAAAGCCCACCCATTGCCGTATCATGTCGGGATGGTTGAACCAAGACGTTGCTTGTTGATTGCCTCTGCTATTTTACTCGCGGCGTGCGGCGGCAGCCCTACTGAACTGGACACCGCCCCCACCGCCGAGACCTCGTCGGAACCCGGCTACCGCATCTACGTCACCAACGAGGAATCCGGCGATCTGACCATCATTGACTCCGCCACGCTTGAGGTCATCTCGACCGCGCCTCTTGGGAAACGTCCGCGGGGCATCCACGCCAGCCCCGACGGCAAGATGATCTACATTGCGCTGAGCGGATCGCCCCCGGCGCCTCCCGGTGTCGATGAAAGCACCTTGCCGCCTCCCGACCGCAGCGCCGACGGCATCGGCGTCTTCGACGTCAGCGAGAACAAGCTCGTCAAGGTGATCAAGAGCGGCCAGGACCCCGAAGAATTCGCAGTGAGCAAAGACGGCACTCTGCTCTACGTCTCCAACGAAGACGCCGCCTTGGCGAGCATCGTCGATCTAGCAACCGACCAGGTCATCAAAGCCCTCCCCGTGGCCGGCGAGCCGGAGGGCGTCACGCTCACCCCTGACGGTGCATTCGTCTATGTAACGTCCGAGGAGGAGGGCAATATCTTCGTAATCGATACCGCCAAAGCCGAGGTCATCAAACATTTCGATGTTGGCCCGCGCCCCCGCTCCGTGGCGTTTCTTCCCGACGGCAGCAAAGGATACGTATCACTTGAGACCGTCGGACAGATCGCCGTGGTCGACGCGGTGAAGCATGAACTCATCAAGACGATCCAACTCGAGAAGGGCAATCGCCCCATGAAGACGATCGTTTCCCCGGACGGCTCCCGCGCCTATGTCAGCACCGGACGCGGCAGCAACATCGCGGTCGTCGATACCGCCACCGACGAGCTTGTGAAGCTCATCCCAACAGACGGCACGCGCACTTGGGGAATCGACATCTCCCCCGACGGCGGGACGATCTACACCGCCAACGGCCCTTCCGGCGATGTGTCGGTCATCGACATTGCGTCCGGGACGGTCACGAAGAAGATCCCGGCCGGCGCCAAGCCCTGGGGCGTTCTCACGCTCCCTCGTTGAACCAGCCTTCCCGTATCCGCATGGTGGCGCTCGAACATTTCTTCACCTGTCCGAATTGTTGGGAACAGATCTCGATGCTCCTCGACACTTCGGTGCGAGAGCAAACCTACGTAGAAGACTGCGAGGTCTGCTGCCGAGCCATCGAGATCCGCTATACCATCGACAAGCACGAGCTATCAGCCTTCTCCGCAAACCCGCTAGAGTAAAGCGGCTGATGCATCCAACAGCAGGGAAAGAGGCGCAGGTGTCAACCTGCGCGCCCGCGGCGCAGCCAGCGGAAAACCCCAACTCAGCAGATCGGCTTCGTTTGGATCTGACGAACCGCCGCGACAACCAAGCTCGCGGCTCGAAGCAGACCGAGAGCCTCAGGCCAAAGGGCGTGAAACTGGGTTCGTTGGGCCGTTATTGTGGTGCCGTGCAACCAAATGCAATATTTTGCAACATCGCTCGGGGACGTTCCGCCGGATTTGGATTTGATCGTGGGTTTGGGACCGTACGGCAGAGAACGGCAGGTTTTGTCAGGCGGGGAGGTTTCACGGGTTTTTCGCAAAACCACACGGTATCGCGAACCTTGCCAAGGCTGCGTTGGATGGGCACGATAGCAACTCCGGGTCGATTGTAACCCGGCGGTTCCGTCGTGGCGTGGGTCGCGCCGGCGCAGTCATTGCCGGCAAAGGGGTTCTGGTCCGGTTGGATCTGTGACTCTCAATTTGGGTTTGGACCCGCGGAACGCCAATGGGCGAATGATACCTGGCCGGAGCCCTTTCTGGCTTGGCCCGAAGGCGAACCTGAAACCCTTTGTCATCCTCGACAAGCTCACTCACGAGGAAATCGAGCTTCTCCCGCTCCGCACGAAACCAGTCGTCAATCGCGCGGCCGTCGTCGCCGCCCCGCTCCTGAAACAGACTGTGCGCTCGCTGCTGAAGTTGATCGAAGAGGTTCTTCGTGTCCTCAAATAGAGCCACACAGGCCGCGTTGCCTTGGGATGTTTTTCAACGGCTACTGTCGCCATCCTTTCTCCTTTGGTTGCTTGGTGCTTCATGTCGCAAATCCATGACACGCCCGTTCAGAATCATCATGTCCTTATCTTGACGAATGGCTACTGACCCCATCAGTAAGACCGCCGTCAAATACAGTGCGCAGTTGTTCGTTATTTTCTCTAGCTTGTTTCTCTCCGAAAGATTTAGTCCGGCTTTCCATTCTGGTGCATGAAGAACGTCATCGTCTCCACTTGCCCTCAGCGATGGTTCATGCGGCCCGCGAATTCGTAACCAACGAATCCCTGGCGGCCTCGCAATCACTCTGGCACGAAGCGCATAGCAGAGCCGACGGAATGGCTTCTAGTGGACTGTCGCAGAGATAGTTTTACCATGGCGGATGCGGCGTGAAGGTTTCGAATACTTCCAGCGGAACGGTTTGGCATCTTTCGAGTAGGCGTTGATGTAGCGGCGTAGTTTGCGAGCTAAGTCCTGGGTTGACGTGAAGACGCCGCGGGCGATGACATCGCGTTGGATCTTCGAAAACCACAACTCGACCTGATTGAGCCAGGACGAGTAAGTCGGCGTGAAGTGGAGTGTGACGTTGGGATGGTCGCTAAGAAACGCCGCCACTAACTTGGTCTTGTGTGCCGAGAGGTTGTCACAGATGATGTGAAGCTACCGAAGTTTGTCGTTAATGCGCTCAGCGACACTCCACGATCGAGTGAGCACTATTGGTTCTGGACGGTCGAGGGCAACGCGGACATCTGGCGACGGAAACTCAACCGGCTGTTCTCGTTGGCCGGAATCAAGGGCGGGCACCCGCATCGCTTCCGCGACATATTCTCGGTCGAACTGCTCAACGCGGGCGTCCCGATCGAGCGTGTGTCAACCCTGCTGGGGCATGAAAGCGTGCGAGTCACTGAACGCAGCTATAACCCTTGGGTGAAGTCTCGGCAGGATCGGCTGGATGCGGACCTGGAGAGCGCCTGGGCTCAAGATCCGCTCGCGGTCGTCTTGACGAAGGGCACACAAGAGATACACGGGAAAAGAGACACTGTTAACTAACTCAAAAATAAAGAGTTATGATGGCGATGAGGGTGGGGTTCGAACCCACGGAACCCGTAAAGGCTCAACGGTTTTCGAGTTCTATCGGCCCCGTGCGTCCCGTTCTGCCCTATGCCACAGTGTTTGGTTTTTCAACGACTTACAGCACTCTAGTCAATACTAGGCGGAACCAGACAAGACGACCCTCACCGGTGCTCTTCGATGGTTTCGTTTGCAGAATGTTTGCAACTCTTCGAGCACTCTGCCGGCAGACGGTACGGAGGCCCATGCTTGGCGACGGCGTTTCAGCAAACGGTCGCCAGTGAGACCACCTGCTACAAAGTGCTGCCGGGACGGGGAAAAGCGGTACTGCGACTTTTGAGCGATCAAGACAACTACGGCAAAGGGAGCGCTCGGTCCCCGCCCTCACCTAAGCTCTATCGCTGGGACACGCCGGACTCTGGCAAGGCGTCCCCTTTGCCCCTATCCCCAATGTTGAGGGTGAATTTGAACGGCTCGTCGGTCCCTTCATGGAACCCATCTACCGCTTTACGCTTCGGATACACGTACCGAGCAAGCTCGATGTACATCTTGGCGCGAAGCTCGATGGGATGCCGCTTGTTCGCAGCGATCTTTGCCATGCCCCGGATCGGATCGCAGTCCAACTCCCGGAGCACTTCGGCCACTTGTTGGATACGCTTGTTCGGCGTGCCCTTGCGTCGGCCGCCGGTCTTTTGTCCGAGTGCCACGTTCTACTTCAGTCTACCTTAGACAGCTCTCAGAACCACGGTTCTTGGTCTGCGTGAGCACACGCTCCGCACCCTGCCACGCGGAAGGCGCCCTTCAAATTCTCGTGGAAACTACTGTCCCGACTCGCCTGCTTGGGAGTGCGGAGTTTCAGCGGGATACGCCGCCTTGTGCCGGGGATGTGGTCCGAGAGGACTGACTTTGTGGGACTGGAGGATTAGTCTGAGGGGATTTGCCCTTAGTTGCCACCACGGCAAAATCACCTGCTTCCACACGAGTCAAATGAAGCACGAATGGAGTGATGTGGAAAGGCATCTTGTCTTCAGGCGTGAGCAACACAACCGGTTTGGTCTTGATGAGGCTCAGCTCATTGGTCCACGGATTGACCTTGACTCGGGAACCAAGCGGGAGTGCGGCGATCTGATCGATTTTGTCTTCGTCCAGATCAGGAGCGCTTTTCGCCAGCTCGCCCAGGCGCAGCAATTGGCCCTCTTGGTACAGACCGTTTCCCAAGTTCGGCTGCAGTAGCTTGGGCAAGGTTGCCGCGCGGTTGGCCAGTGCTGTCAAGAACAGCCCGGCGCTGGAGAGGTCTTTCGCATAAGGCGAGTTCGACAGGATTTGCAGTGCCTTTTCGTTTGCCGCCTTGACCTCTTCCTCGCCGCGCACAAACCTTAACTCGCTCAGCACATCCGTATCATCGATCATCGTCTGGTCGCTGAAGGCGTACATGGTTTCGGTACGGTGCCCAAGAGCGATGTGGGCCAGCTCGGTCGCCAGCATCGCGGCCAGGCTCGCTTCATCCGGCAGGACGTCCAGTAGTCCCCGGCTGATGATGATCGCTTGCCCAACCGAAAACGTTTCGAGCGGGGTGGTGAGTAATACCCGGCAGTGAGCGTCGATGTCGATCTCGTTGGTGACAATCAGGTTATTGACGACCGTGTTGAGCACCTCATCGACCTCCCCTTGGGCAGCCAGTAGGCCGGTTTTCTCCAGGAGATCGATGATGTTTTCTTCAGCTTGCTGCTCCCAGATGCGCTGGCTCTCAACGGGGGAGAGCTGCTTCGGGCTGCTATCGTCCCGAACCGGATCCCCCGCTTCAATCAGGATGGCGGTCAGTTCATCGAACTTGCTCTTGCGAGAAGGGTTGTAGCCCCACAGTCTTGTCTGCCCCTTGAAATGTTTCTTCGCCCGCTTGGGGCCGTAAACGGCGTCTTCGACGTAGACGAACGCCGGCATCCAGATTCCGGGGGCAGTATTGATTCTCCAACTGTCAAAGTGGAAAAACGACGACGAGCGGAGGTACGACCTAGGGTCGTTTTCGCCCGGGCGGGTCAGGGTCTTCCTCCGCGAGCCGCCGAGCCGAGGGATCACCGTCTCATAGCTGACCACGTCGGGCTGCCCCTGCCCGGTGACCAACACGCCCTCAGTCTTGCTCATCGTGTAGGTGCCGTTCAATCGAACAATGTTGTATTCGCGGTCCTCGACCCAGATTCGTCCGCGGAACTTGCCTGTCGCCGCGGAGTCCTTTGGAACTATATCGAAGACCAGCGACCGCACGTCCCCGAGGAACTCCCGCCGCACGTATTCGAACGCGTAGGTCTCGCGGTTGAAGTCGGGGGCGTCGGGGATGACCATCTGGGCGAACCCGGCCCGATAGAAGACCGTGGAATCGCTCTTGCGAAAACCGGCGCTGACGAATCCGTCGTGGGAAGACGTGTCCAGCTTGCCGATCATGTAGTGATCCATGACCAGAGGCCGGCTATGGCCTGGACCGTAGGCGATCTCTTGTATGTAGGTCTCGAGAATCGGGTTGTGTTGGCGCAGCTGGTCCAGAAAGCCCTGCTCCTTCGAGACGATGCGGTCAATCAGTTGGTCCACCAGGTTGTTGGCGGGCAACGGCGACAACAGCAAGAAGACGGTCAGCGGAATCATGATTCGGAATGGGATTCTTCGGGTCATGGCAATCTCAGTCTAGTAGGCCAGTTGAAAGGTGACTCTCACTCTGGCGCGCGAGTCGACAGGCTTTCCTTCACGCTCGGCGGGCTTGAAACGAATTTTTCGGGTTGCCTCCGCGGCCCGCGCGTCAAGGCCGTATCCCAACCCTTTGATAATTCCCAGGACCTGAATCGTTCCCGAGGCTCCGAAGAGCACGTCGAGCAGGACCTCTCCTTCAATCCGTTGCTCTCGGGCGGCGGCGGTGTAGGCGGGATGCAGTTTCTCGATGATTTGCACTGGCGAGGAAAGATTCTCTTCCCTCTTGGCGCCCGGACGTTCTCTCGGGCGCTGCTCGACGACAATGTCCTCAAACGCAGTCCGCCGCACGACCGTCTCGCCCGCTTCCCCGAGCACCTCGCGAACAGTCGCCGCGCCGAATGAGGAAGCAGTCGCCACCTTGCCGCGGGACCACCCACGCGAATCGCCGCCCAGACTCGACCCGCCGAAGTTCGCGGCGACAACTATTCGCCGCGCAACCCTGGCCGGCGCGGTCCGGGCTTCCGCGGAGACCTCGAAAACTCCGGTCCTGGTTGCAGCGACACTCCGGCGCTGGACGCCTCCGAGTTCCGTGCCGGTGAACTTTCCCGCCTGGACCCTCAGCTTCGGCGGTTCTTGTCTTGGAGACGCGGCGGCCACATCGGGCAGTAGTCCGGTCCTCACTGGCCGTTCTGGCGCCGGGACCGGCGGGGGTACAGCGCGGGGAAGCACTGGGACTCGAGCAGTGGGCGCCACAAGCAGCGGCGGCTCGATTGGCGCCGTCGCGGGGGCGGGTGCTGTTACCTTCGCCGGAGCGGGCGTTTCAGACTGGTACGCTCGCACTCTCTCGCGGGCGGGCGGTTCGAGCCGGAGCGGATCCAGGTTTTCAAGCGCGGCCATACTTGGGAAGGTCAACGGCACGATAACCCGGCGCTCTACGTCTTCCCATCGTTCGACATGGGTCACTGGCAGTGCGACGAGGGTAAGGCAGAGAGCAATGTGAAGCAGCAAACTGGCACCCAAACTGTTGACCTTGGCTTGTTCGGCCGGTCGAGTCGCTTCGAACAGTTCGGTCGTGGGTTTCGACATACGTCCCGATCCCGGTGGCTCCAACATCCTGCGTAACAGTGCAAGACAATCTCGGTTTGTCTACATGCGGTACCGAAAATTTCCTGTGGTCACGGTAGGGATGCCGGTCGCCCGGCCCCCCCAAGCCTGTGTCACGGCTTCCCTGCCTCTGTGTGCGGTCCGTGTCGCGCTCGACGACGTTCTCCTCAGCCCAGGCCCTTCCCTCCAGATCCTCCGCAGGTGGTTCCCCGCCCTTATTCGGACCCTTCGCCGGTACTACAGCCCAGTCCGACTCCTCGGCGACGTACGCGTGGGGCGTGCGGCGTGCGCCTTCCCCCACCGGCCTGCCACCAGGCGGCAGAGCGTCGCCGAGGTCTCCCGGTTCTCGCGCAAGAAGTTTCCTGACGTGCACGGGCTCTCCGACCGCGCCGGGTTCCGCCGCCGCTTGCGAAAGCCCGGCGGTGGATATAGCCTTCCCTTTTGTCCACAAGGTCGGCACCCGAAAAGAGGTATTTCGCGGCTCGATAGGCGACCCATCAGTGCCTCTGTCAACGCTTCACCCGCGATGACGCCGCCGCCGGCGCATGACTCAAGGTCAGCGTAGTTCGCTAAACTTTCGCTGTGGGGTTCCTTCATCCCCGACTCCCCGCCAGCTTTATCCCGGCGCTTTCGGACAGACTCCTCGTTACGAGGGCCGAGGACTTCTTCGATCGTTAGAGATTGGCTTGTCGACAACTCGATGCCTTTGATGACGGGGCAGTGGCCGGCAAACAAAAGTGAGATGTGCTAGCTGCCTGGCGCCAAGTCCCGTTCGGCTGGCGTCACCCCGAAGCCCTGCCTCTTTAAAAACAATATCACAGACTTTGTTCTACCACAAGCGATTTCTTTCAGTTCGTCATGTCAGAGGCTTCGCACATCGGCTGGGCCCCTCGCTGACCCCTTGGCGCATATCGTCGCAGCGATCTGCTTTGGACCTGTCAAGGGCGGAGTAAATTTAGACCACTTCGGCGGAGCAAAAGTAGACCAGTTGGTGAAGGGCTAGCGGTTTTCGTGGGACGGCTGGAACGGAGCCTACGGTCGCCCTTTAGGGCGGCCCAGGCGTAGTGGAGGCCGTCTCACGAAAACCGTGCGAGCGGCCGGTGGGTCAGCCCGAAGAGCGAGCCCGCTTCTTCTTGCTCTGGGTGAGGCAGAAGCTTTCGCCGTTCATCTCCAGAATATGAACATGGTGCGTGAGCCGATCCAGCAAGGCGCCCGTCAGCCGCTCGGAGCCAAAGACCTCTGTCCATTCGTTGAACGGCAGGTTTGAGGTGACCAGCGTCGAACCCTGTTCATAGCGCTGGGAAAACACTTCGAACAATAACTCCGCTCCGGTCTTCGACAACTGACCTGCCCCCTGAAAACGAATCCGAATCTTGAGAGAGAATCGAAGGATTCGGGTGTGTGTAAGGAGGCAGGAAATGACGAGGAAGCGATACACGAGCGAACAGATTATCCACAAGCTGAGGGAAGCAGAAGTTGAATGGGCAGCGGGCAACAGCGTGCCGACGGCCTGCCGCAAGCTGGCGATCAGCGAGCAGACGTACTACCGCTGGCCTCGTTGAACCGCGCGGTTTGCAAAGGGTTTGCAAAACTGCAAACGGGGCCCACTCCATGGCGGCAGCCAGAAGGCTCTAAGTTATTGAAAGGATGGCGGTGAGGGTGGGATTCGAACCCACGGAACCCGTGAAGGCTCAACGGTTTTCGAGACCGCCCGATTCAACCACTCTCGCACCTCACCGCGCGTGGAAGGGACTAGGGTCATTATAGCTGGAGGTTCGTCAGGCTTCCCGATTCCGCGTCGATCGGGGCGCTGGCTAGGTTCCGCCGAGAAAGCCCACCGGTTCAGGGAGCCTTGGCGCCTATCGTTCGGGTCAGGTAGGGCAGCGTTGGTCGTACGGTAGTAGTTGCGGCCCTGGGCGGCTTCACGCAACCACTGGACTAGGAACAATAGGGGCAGCCTTTCAACCCAAGGGTGCTTTGGAATGGGATGTCGCGGCTTCCACATCAAACCCGATTCGACGTCGGCCATGATGACTCCCTCGCCATCATCCAGGCCCATCCTCGCAAGAACACGGCTAGTTCCATCAATGATCTGCGTCTCTCCTAGATATCGGGACCGGTAGGGCCGCGACTCATCCTCTGGGTCTAATCCTTCAAACGACCCGGCGTGGGAAGCGTGGACGACGGGAACGCCCAGCATTCGTGCTAAGTTTTGGGGCGCTGACCGCAGGATCCTTCGATTTCCCTGATCTCTGATGCTCGTGGGGTCTGGGTCTCGGGACGTCCACCAGCATGAGCCGGACAAGACGATCCCGACTCGCTCAAACAAGCGGCTCGCGGTCTTGGTGCGAAACATTTCCGCGCACAGCGCTGAGCCGACCGGTCCGACGGATGTATCGAGAATACCATCGTCGGAGCCGGCAACATAATACCGGTTCTCTCAAAGCGTAGGCTCGTCTTTGTCATGAAAGAACGTGCGGCCATCCGGTAAAGCAAGCGCAAAAGTGTTGTAGACATTGCCGTCTCGGAAAGCGAGAAACGAGCCGCCGACGACCCCTTTGTGCTCTCGGGCGAGGCGGATGAGAAACTGCAGCAGCTCCCCATCCGAGGGTCGGATCGCGTCGAGCATCTTGGGGTGGTAGGCCATCGCGGAAGTGAACATCTCGGGGAGGACGACCCAGTCGGCACCCTTGGCGAAGGCCTGCCGCACCAAGCGTTAGCTGCGCTCGAGGTTGCGCTCGACCTCCCCCAATTCCGCCTCCAGCTGGACGGCGGCGACACGAATCGTCCGTGGATGGGCCCAGACCCGCTCGGACACGGCGGGATCGTCCGCTCCAGGGCAAATGGGGCAAAGAACCGCAGCAACCAGAGCCGCGGCACCGATGGTTTGTCGCATCCCGGACATACGTCCTGCCTAGCATGACAGAGAAAGCGCCTGCGAGCTCAACCGGTCGATGCAACACAAGCGCTAAAGCGTTCCGCGGGCGTTTCAAACTCTAGCGTCTGCCGTGGTCGTCCGTTGAGTTGGCGAGCGACCGCGTCGAGATGTTGTTG
>Ga0315339_1001081_pt1 | contig 26536 bp, 27 predicted proteins | sample ASW17metaG_FD_204514 | JGI IMG/M metagenome (GOLD analysis project Ga0315339, IMG submission 204514) | Ammonia-oxidizing marine archaeal communities from Pacific Ocean, United States - ASW #17 | ecosystem: Environmental > Aquatic > Marine > Oceanic | place: USA: California | collected 2016-12-05 | reverse complement strand
ATTGTTTGATCCGCTGGAAATTCCCGATCCGCTTAATATCCGTCACCCGCGCGGCCATCACCCGCGTGACAAGTTTGGCGGGGGCGGTCTTGATCCTCGGTGTATCTCCGGCCCTGGCCCCGGCCCAGGTCCAGACGACCCTCGCGGCGGACGATGCCCTGCCGCGCCTCACCGAATGGCTGGCGCCTGACGCCGACGTGGTCCGTGCCCTCACCGAGCGCCCGCCCGAGGCATTCTCTCCCGCTATTGACGCAACGACGGCACCGTTCCTGGCCACACTCGGCCGCCTCGCCTTCCGTTCACCGCTGATCTTCGGCAGCTACGCCGCTCGGGGCGGACTCTCTTGCGACGTCTGCCACACCGCGGGCGGCACCAACCGGGATTTCTTCGTCGCCGAGGTATCGGATCGCGCGGGTAACGTCGACGTCAGCCACGGCTTCTGGCGCCGCGAATCTGAAGACGGCCTGACCAATCCGATCAATATCCCGTCCCTGCGCGGCGTGCGCTGGACAGCGCCCTACGGCCGCGACGGCCGCTTTGCCTCGCTCGAGGATTTCACCCGCAATGTCATCGTGCATGAATTCGCGGGCGACGAGCCGAACCCGCTGGTCATCGATGCCCTGGTCGCCTATCAGCGGCTGCTGGCCTTCCCCGCCGCCGCCCAGGTCGGGCCCGCCGGGCGCCTGACCACCGGCGCGGCCCCCCAGACTCGGCGAAAAGAGACTCGGCGAGGAGAGGCCCGGCGCGGCGAGGCTCTGTTCCGGCGCGATTGCGCAACCTGTCACGTGCCGTCCGGCGCTTTCATCGACGGCCGCGCACATGACGTCGGGACGGGCGGCCATTTCGATACCCCCACCCTGTTCGGCCTCGCGGTGAGCGCTCCTTATTTCCACGACGGCCGGGCATCCAGCCTGTCCACCGTCATCAGCCATTTTGAAGACGTGCTGGGACTCGACTACGACGCGGTCCAGCGCGACGGCCTGGTGGCCTACCTCGAAGCCGTCGGCGCGGCGGGTGTGCCCCTGCGCCGAACGCTCACCGACGACGTCGTCGACCTCGACAGCTTCGCGGGCGCGCTCGACTTCCCCCTCAACGACGAGGATGCGGAATTGTCCGATCTCATCGCCGCCATGCTGCGCACCGAAGTCGGTCGCATCGCCGAGCGCTTTCCGCCGGCCGCCCACGGTCCGGCGCGCAGCATCCTCGAAGCCTGGTCAGGCGGTCTCGCGGAAATCGCGTTACTGGCGGAGGCGGACCGCTTCCCCGCCGCCCGCGCCGCGCTCGAGACCTGGCGCGCCCAACTCCAGTCCGACCTCCCGGCCCTCGCCCGCGCCGCGCCGACCTCCCTCTACGACCCCGCCACCCTCCGCCGCGCCGCCGAACCCGCTCGCTAACCGACTCCGAGTCGGAGTCAATGTACCAAAGTGGGTCAGATGCGGGCGATTTCGGCGCGCAACGAGGTGAACAACTCGTCACTGTCCGTGAGGTGCGCGGCTTCGGTATCGAGGATGGCGAGAAAGGCCTGCTTTTTCAGGGACCGCACGTCGAGCGCGCCGCTCGCGCGCCCGATTCGCGCCGCGTCGACGAGCAGGTCGATGACCCGCTCGGCGCCGTGCAGGCGGCCCCACAGGTAGTCATTCTCCCGGTGCCGACGGCTGAAAAAGGCCCCAAAGTGGTTGAAGTCGACACCTTTGAGCATCGCCGCGGCGCCCCCTTCGCGGATCGCGCGGCAGTCGTCAGGACTGATGCGGTCAACGCGGATCTCGTTGAATTCACCGCCTTCGCGCTGGGCAATTGGGAAGGTGAGCACGTCCCAGAAAGTGAATCCGACATAACTGAGCATCAGCTCGTCGCACACCGCGCCAAGATCTGGCTCCTTCGAGAGGTCGGCAAAGAGTTGATCGAGCGCCCGGTCCGCGATCACGAGATCGAAATCCTGCGCGAGCCGGCCTATCACCGGGTCAATGCGCCCCAGCGGCCCACCGTTCTCCCGCAGCACATCGGCACGCCGCTCGGGATCGCCGACGCCGTCCGGCACCGACATGATCTCACCCACGACACTGTCACCGGCAAACACGGCCTGGACCAGCGCTGCGGTCGCCTCCGCGAGCTCCGGAACCCCGGTATCCCGCGCCGGCGCAACCACGCGTATCGTTTCGAAGGTCTAGTAAAAGCGCATTTTTAATCGCATTCAGCCGCTCGGCACTGACGCCGCTGAACCGTTCGTCACCGAGCACCGCATAGAGACGATTGAGGGACTGGATGACGAAGCGCAGGCGCCGATGCCGAAAGTTCCGGTCGAAGGAGTGCAGGAACTCGGCCCATTCCGGGAGCTCGGCTGCCCGCCGCCACAGCGACCGCCGCGGCAGGGCAATGGCTTCCGCATAAACGCCGCTCGCCCGGGCCCAGCCATCAAGTATGGCGGCGATGCGCCCACCCGCGTCCGACCCCTCCGGCACGTCGCAGATGTCAGCGATCAGGCGCGTGATATCATCGATGATCAGGGCGAGGCGCAGCCGCACGTATCCTTCATAGGCGAAGCCCGCCTTGCGGGCCGCCGACGCGTCCCTCGCGGCCCGCCAGCGGCCAATATCCGCCGCGCCGGCGCCGCTGTTCGGCAGCCCGTGCGTCACCGAACCGACAAGCTCGACGACCCGCGGCCGCACCGCCTCGACGACGGTGGCGAGACGCCGGGCACTCCGATTGAGCTGGTCGACCTGGGCGAGGTCATCGTACACCGGCTCTTTGCGGGGGATATCGGAGATGACATCCTTGAGGGTCCGCAGAAAGCTGGGCACCTGGCCGTTGGGCGGCGGCGGCGGTCCCGCCGGGTCGGGATCGATGTAGACCAGACGCCGGTCGACCTGCCGGTAGGCCGGCCGCTCGCCGAACGCCGCGATAGCCTGTTCGAAAGGTCTGTCGTTGAGCACGCTGCCGTCGACGAACGAGGTCTTTTCTAGGTCACCGCCGCCGCGCCAGCATCTCGTCGATCTCGCGCAACTGCGCCGGCGGAAAGGCCCCCGGGTAGGATGGCGTCGCCCGCGCCGCGAAGGCGAGACCGGGCAGCGTCGCCGCGTCGAAGTCCGAAAAGTACACGCCGCTGGTTCGGCGCTGATACGAAAAGCACAGCGTGTGGCGATACTCGCGTTCGACCAGGATCGGCGGGTCGTGGATCGGAATATGGCGCACGTAGCCGAACCTCCAAGATGGGGAAACAGAACACCTCTCCCATCCAATGGAAGGTTCAGCACCTGAATCGTGTCGGAGTCGGAGTCGGACACCATTTGATTGGGTTAATCGAGTGTCAGGGTGCCAGACATGACGGGTACGCAGCGGCCGCCGATGCGGGTGGCGGTAACCGTGCCGTCGGTCTTGTCGGCCTCGGCGATGAGCAGGCTCGGGCGGCCCATCTCAACGCCTTGCGAGATCGTCGTCACCAGCTTCATGTCGACCGCCGGATCGAGCGCCGCCAGCAGGCCCGCCAAGGTGACATTGGCGCTGCCGGTCGCGGCGTCCTCGATCACCCCGAACTCCGGCGCGAACACCCGCGCAGTATAGTCTGCGCTATTCGGTGCCGTACCGGCGGCCGGCGCGTAAAGCTCGATGCCGACGGCAACCGACGCCGGCAGGTGTGCGGCGAAGGCGCCGGCATCGGGCCGCGCACGCGCCACGACTTCTGGACCCGCCACGCAGGCGGCAATGAAATCAGCGGCGCACCGGATCGCCGAGTTCGAACGGTTGCGGCGACGTAAGCCGGGCCCCCACCGGCGCGCCGCCCTCACGGTGGATCTCAACCGGGACCAGCCCGGCCTGCTCCTCGAACTGCACGGTGTCGCCAATCGGCTTGCCGAAGACCTCGCCGATGCGCGCCAGGGCAAAGGCGGTACCGACGTTGGGGTGGCCCGCGAACGGCACCTCCGCCTTGGGTGTGAAGATGCGCACCTCCGCGGTATGTGCCGGATCGGCGAGCGGGCGCAAGAAGGTGGTCTCAGCATAGGAGAACTCCGAGGTGATGGCCTGCATCAGCTCGCTGTCCAGCCCGCCGGCATCGAGCACCACCGCCAACTGGTTGCCACCGAACCGGACATCGGTAAACACGTCGACCGTTACATACTTGAGCGCCAACCTCGCCTACCTATCCACCGCGTACTCCAGACAAATGGTGTTGCATCGAGATATTTTCTAAAGTGCGCCTCGGAATTCTAGAATGACTCCGAGTCGGACTCCGAGTACGACCTAGAGTCCAACTCGGAGTCAATGCAAAGGGAACGGCTATGGCCTATCGTATCGGCGTCGACATCGGCGGCACCTTCACGGACTTCGCGCTGTTCGAAGACGGCAGCCACGCCATGGCGATCCACAAGCAGCTGACGACACCGGCCGATCCCTCGACCGCCGTGCTCGATGGTATTGCCACCCTGCTCGCCGCGAAAGGCGTCGCCCCGGGCGACGTCGACACCGTGGTCCACGGCACCACGCTGGTCACCAACGCCCTGATCGAGCGCCGTGGCGCCGCTACCGGCATGCTGGCGACCGCGGGCTTCATGGACATCCCCGACATGCGCCTCGAACTGCGCTACGACATGTTCGATCTGCGCCTCAAGTACCCGCCCCCGGTGGTACCCCGCTACATGCGCGCCGAGGTGGCCGAGCGCATCAGCTACGAGGGCGACATCCAGACCCCGCTCGACCTCGACGCCGCCCGCGCCGCCATCCAGGGCTTGATCGACGGCCACGACATCGAGGCGCTCGCCGTCTGCTTCCTGCACTCCTATCTCGACTCCCGCCACGAGGACGCCGTCAAGGAACTCTGCGCCCGCGACTTCCCGGCCCTCTACGTCTCCACCTCGTCCGAGGTCTTCCCCCAGATGCGCGAATACGAGCGCTGGACAACGACCATGATCAACGCCTACACGCGGCCCATGTTCGACCGCTACCTCGGGCGCATCGAGGATGGCCTCGCCGCCCTCGGCATCGGCGGTCGCTTCTACATGATGACCTCGAATGGCGGCACCGTGACCTCGGACCTGGCGCGCCGCTTCCCCGTCCGCATGATGGAATCGGGCCCGGCCGCCGGCGCCCTGATGTCGGCCCACCACGGCCGCGTGCTCGAGATCCCCGACGTGCTCAGCTTCGACATGGGCGGCACCACCGCCAAGGGCGCGCTGGTGCGCCGCCACCAGCCGCTCAAGAAGTACGAGATGGAAGTCGCGCGCGTGCACGAATTCAAGAAGGGCTCGGGCCTGCTGGTGAAGATCCCGGTCATCAACATGATCGAGATCGGCGCCGGCGGCGGTTCTATCGCCGAGGCCGACGACCGCGGCCTGATCCAGGTCGGTCCGCGTTCGGCCGGCGCCGACCCGGGCCCGGCTTGCTACGGCCTGGGCGGCACCCTGGCTACCCTCACCGACGCCAACGTCGTGCTCGGTTACCTCGACCCGGCCTTCTTCCTCGGCGGCGAGATGGCGCTCGACAAGCCGGCCGCCGAGGTCGCCCTCACCGAACACGTCGCCAAGCCCCTCGGCCTGACCCTCACGCGCGCCGCCTGGGGCGTCCACGAGATTATCGACGAAGACGTCGCCCGCGCCTTCCGCATCCACGCCTCCGAGCGCGGCTTCGACTACCGCGGCTGCTCGATGGTGGCCTTCGGCGGCTCCGGCCCCGTGCACGCCACTGGGGTCGCCCGCAAACTGCGCATCCCGCGCGTCATCTTCCCGCTCGCCGCCGGCGTCATGTCGGCCTTCGGCCTGCTCGTCTCACCGCTGTCCTTCGAGGTGCTGCGCTCCAACCTCGTCTTCCTCGACGACCTCGGCGACGATTGGGCCGAACGCTACCTGCGCCTGCCCGTCAATGAAGCCTGCGGCTACCTGATGGAGGCCGGCGTGCCCGAAGCCGACATCCGCCTGACGCTCCGCCTCGACATGCGCTACCACGGCCAGGGCTACGAGATCGAGGTGACCTTGCCGACCGACTGCGGCCCCGACCTCAACGGCGTGGCCGAACTCCGCTCAGGCCTGCAGGATCTGTTCGAGGACCGCTACGCCGAAGTCTTCTCCGAAGTGCTGCTCGAGGAGGCCCTTGAGATCATGAACTGGAAAGTCGAGGCCACGGGCCCCGAGACCGCGGCAGCCGCCGGTTATGAGATTTCGGGCACGGCCGACGATAATTCAGCCGCCAAGGATTCACTGAAAAGCGCCAAAAAGGGTACCCGCCTCGCCTACTTCCCCGAGACCGGCGACTACGTCGAGACCACCGTCTACGACCGCCTCGCACTCGCCACCGGCGCCGAGATCCCCGGTCCGGCACTCATCGAGGAACGCGAATCAACCTGCGTCATCGGCCCCGGCGACACCGCCACCGTCGACGCCCATCACAACCTCATCGTCAACCTCGCCACCCCCGCGCCACCTCAGATGGAATCTGCGGAGTCTGTGCCTGCGTGATGGATTTATTGCCGCCGAGGGTTCGTGCGTGTGAGGATCTTCGTGCTTCAAGGTGCCGGAGCCTTTCTGTGTTCGGCACCGAGCCAGATCCTGGTGCCGGACCTGGGCGAAGCCCTGCTCCGGTACCACGCCAACGTCAGTTCGCAATACTGGAACCTCGCAAAGTCCGGCACCAGAATGTGCTCTATGGTTAGAACCATCGTATGACTTCGCCCGCGCCCAACTACGACCCGGTCAGCCTCAAGATCTTGTGGGACCGGCTGATCAGCATCACCGACGAGGGGGTCTCGACCCTGATCCGGACGGCGTTTTCGACCGTCGTGCGCGAGGCCTATGACCTGTCGGTCGTCCTCCTCGATACCGACGGCGAGCTGTTGGCTCAGGGCACCCAGTCGATCCCCTCGTTCACCGGCTCGGCGCCGGCGACTTTGGCCCACATGCTCGCCAGGTTTCCGGCCGAGACCCTCGCGCCCGGCGACATCATGGTCACCAACGACCCCTGGATGGGCACCGGCCACACCTACGATATCAACGTCATGGCGCCGATCTTCCGCGGCCAGCGTATCGCGGCCTACGCTCTCTCCGTCACCCACCTGCCCGACATCGGCGGCCTGGGCTTCGGCGGCGAGGCTACCGAGATCTACCAGGAGGGCCTGCGCCTGCCGGTCCTCAAGCTGATGCGCGCCGGCCGCCTCGACCCGCTGCTCATCGACCTGCTGCGCTTCAACGTACGCGTGCCCGAGCAGGTGATCGGCGACGTCATGGCCAATGTCACCTGCGTCGACGTGCTCGACCGCCAGCTCAACGCCTTCATGGACGACTACGCCGTCGACGACATCACCCCGCTCAGCCGCCAGATCCGCGGCTTCTCCGAGCGCGCACTGCGCACCCGCATCGGCGAGATGGCCGACGGCGTCTACCCCGCCGAGATGACCATCGAAGGGGTCGACGCCCCCCTCACACTGCGCAGCAAGGTCACCGTGCGCGGCGACGCGATCGCCATCGACTACGCCGGCACCGATGCCTGCGTGCAGTACGGCATCAACGTGCCCTTCTGCTTCACCAACGGCTATTCCATCCACGCCATCAAGTGCGTCGCGGCGGCGACCATCCCCAACAACGGCGGCACCACGCGCGCCATCACCGTCAGCGCGCCCGAGGGCTCGATCCTCAACGCCCAACCGCCCTTCGCCGTGGCGGCGCGCCATTCGGTGGGCTGGTTCCTGCCGACCCTGATCTTCCGGGCGCTCGCCCCCGCCATGCCCGAGGCCGTGCAGGCCGATTCGGGCATGATCAACATGGTCAACTTCCGCGGCACCCACCGCAACGGCCGCCCCATCACCACCTTGCACTTCGCGAGCGGCGGCTTCGGCGCCGCGGCCGGCCATGACGGCGAGCCGACCCTCTCGACCCCCTCCTCCAACGCCGCCATCCCGATCGAGGTGTGGGAGGCTGCCACCAGCATCACCATGACCCGAAAGGCCCTGCGCCCAGGCTCTGGCGGCGCCGGCGCCGCCCGGGGTGGCCTCGGCCAGGAGGTCTTCATGCGCAACGACACCGGCCACGACCTCACCGTCGACGTCATGGGCGTACGCACCGACTACCCAGCCGAAGGCATGCACGGCGGCGGCCCGGGCGCGGCCCGCGAGATCCACGTCAACGGCCGCAAGGTCGGCCAGAAGGGCCGCTTCATCCTCGCCCCCGGCGACACCCTCGAACGCTACGAAGCCGGCGGCGGCGGTTTCGGCGACCCCGCCGACCGACCCATCGATAAAGTCACCGACGACGAACGGCTGGGTCTAATCCAGGTCGGGGTTCGGCCCCTCATATGAGGGGCAATTGCCGTCAGCCATCCACACAGCGCCAATAGCACCAGCCGACCCAAATCAGGGACAGGCCGAAGACACCGGCGCCGGTCTGCGCGACGGAGATTCCGCCAAACGGGCTCAAGCCCACGCCGAATACCAGCGCGCTGACGATCAGCGCGATGAGCGCCCCCTTACCGATCTCGCTGGACCCCCGCAGGGTCGCCACACTGAGAAGCGCGAACCCGAGCACCGTCAGTGCGCCCGAAACCGGAATGGCGGCGGCCACTGGCCCCATGACGTCACCCGCTCCGTGCGCCTCGATGACCGTCGGAAATTCGATCGCAAGATACGGCGCGATGAACATCTCGTAGTAGTCGAGGCCGGCAATCAGCATCATGCCGACGAACAGCAGTAGATACCCCACCAATCCCGGCACGCCGGTCGCCGTGGCAAAACGCGCGTAGAACCCCGTCGTGCCGAGCAGTCCGATGATCAACGACACCATGAACAGCGCGTGGATGGCGAACCAGCCCGAGCTGGCGATCACCCCGGTCGACACGTGCTCGGGATGCGAGGTATAGGCGAAAGCGAGCAGCAGACCGCTCACCATCATGGCGGCGGCAGCGAGCAGATGGAGCCTCTTGTAGGTCATCGTGAAACATTGACTCGGAGTCGGACTCCGAGTCCAACTCGGAGTCAAATGCACAAGGAGGAGACATCACCATGACACGCGTACGCCGGGGTTTCGCCGATATCGAGGAAGGACAAATCCACTATCACGAGGCCGGCGCGGGCGAGCGACCGTTCGTCATGATCCACGGCTCGCCGATCTCGTCGCGCACGGTGCTGCCATTCATCACACGGCTGGCATCGTCACGCCGCGTCATCGCGCCCGACACGCTGGGCAACGGCCACTCCAGCCCGCCGGCGCCCGAAAAGCCCGACATCCCCTATCTCGCCGACGCCCACCTGCGGGCCCTCGACGCCCTCGGAGTTGGGCAGTTCGACCTCTACGGCCACCACACCGGTGCCAAGCTCGCCGTCGAGATCGCCATCACCCACCCCGACCGCGTCGACAAGCTGATTATGGACGGCTCCTCGGTTCGCGCGCCCGACAACCGGGAAATGCTGCTGAGCGGCATCAAGGCCATCGAGATCAACGACGACGGCACCCACCTGCTGCGCGCCTGGCACATGGTCCGCGACGCCTACCTCTTCTTCCCTTGGTGGAAGCACACGGCCGACGCCCGCCGCGAGCTCGGCCTGCCCGACACCGCGCAGCTGCACCAGGAAGTAGTCGACATGATTGCCTGCATCGGCACCTATCATCTCGTCTACGCCGCGGCCATCGGCCAGTCCCTGGAGGAGCGCCTACCGCACCTCACCGTGCCGACCCTGGTCGCCGCCGCCGAGAGCGATCAGCTTTACGCCGAAATCGACGACGTCGCCGCCCTCATCACCGGCGCCCAAACCGCCAGCCTGCCCTCCCGCCGCGACGCCGCCGGCTGGGACGCCGCCGCCCAAGCCTTCGCCGCTTTCCTCGATGGCTAAAAGCAACCAAACCACCCCCATCCCAACCTTCCCTCTGCCAGGGGGAAGGAGGTCACACGGCGCCGCTAGAGTCCTCTCCCCCCGGCCCAAACCGTATCCAAGGGGAGAGACTTCATTTAGTCCTTCCCCCTTGCAGGGGGGAGCGTAGAGGGGGGTGTTGTGTTTTTAATCTCCCCCCGGCGTCACGTGTGTCCGCCCCCACCTAGCCTCCCCCTGACCCAAACCGTATCCGGGGGGAGAGACAGAGAGGGGGTTGTCGGTGGAGAATGACGTGCAACCACACTCAGGGGAGACACCACCATGACACACGTACGCCGCGGCTTCGTCGATATCGAAGAAGGTCAGGTCCATTACCGTGAGGCCGGCGTGGGCGAGCGGCCGTTCGTCATGATCCACGGCTCGCCGATCTCGGCGCGCACGGTCGTGCCGTTCTTCGCGCGCCTGGCAACCACGCGCCGCGTGATCGCGCCCGATACGCTCGGCAACGGCCACTCCAGCCCGCCGGCCCCGGCCGAGCCCGACATCCCTTACCTGGCCGATGCCCACGTCCGGGCCCTCAATGGCCTCGGCGTCGGGCAATTCGACCTCTACGGCCACCACACCGGCGCCAAGATCGCCGTCGAGATCGCCATCGCCCACCCCGACCGTGTCGGCAAGCTGGTCCTCGACGGCTCCTCGGTGCGCTCGGCCGCCGACGCCGACGTGCTGGTGAGCGGTATCAAGCCGATCGAGATCGACGACGACGGCACCCACCTGCTGCGCGCCTGGCACATGGTCCGCGACGCCTACCTCTTCTTCCCCTGGTGGAAGCACACGGCCGACGCCCGCCGCGACCTCGGCCTGCCCGACACCGAGACCCTGCACGAGGAAGTGGTCGACATGATCGCCGGCATCCGCACCTATCACCTGGTCTACGGCACCGCCTTCCGCCACGCGCTCGGCGAACGCCTGCCTCACCTCACCACGCCGACGCTGGTCGCCGCCGCCGAGAGCGACCAGCTCTACGCCGAGATCGATGACGTCGCCGCCCTCATCACCGGCGCCCAAACCGCCAGCCTGCCCTCCCGCCGCGACGCCGTCGGCTGGGACGCCGCCGCCGACGCCTTCGCCGCGTTCCTGGACGCCTGACTCAAAAACGGTGACTCAAAATCGGTATCGGACCCCGTCAGGGCTCCGACACCGCAGTTCGGGTGGCCGCCGTGCCACTCTGGCCGCCGCCGAAGCCCGCGCGCAAGAGACTCTGCTGGTCTACTGTGCCAGCCTGCTCGACGCTCTGGCCGACGCGGAGACCGCGCTCGCCGGCCTGAGCGCCGCCCGCGCGCGGCGCGCCGAGTTGCAGGCCGCGGTCGACGCCAGCACCATCGCCTATAACCAGGCCCAGCAGCTCTATTCCCAGAGCCTGGTCGGCTTTCTCGACATGCTCGTCGGCGAACGCACTCTGCTCCAGAACGGCCAGAGCCTGGCCGATGCCGCCGCCGACGTCGCCCTCGTCATCACCGACCTCTAGAGCGCCATCGGCGCCCCCGTCACCGCGACCCTGAACCTCCAGTTACGGGTTTTGTGGCAAGATGAGAGAAACCCACACGGCGACTCACCGCTACTGCAATCACCCGTCGGAGCTTCATCGGATCAAAGAGAACTTCGCAAGTTGGCATTAAGGTACATGCAACTTGGGTCCCTCTCCCGCCTTCGGGAGAGGGACAGGGTGAGGGCAACGACTCTTTTACGCCGTGCCCCCCCCACGGCCACCCCCCCCGCCTCAATCCGTTACCATCCCCCTAACAACCAACCACCAGCCGACGGAGTCCCCCATGTCAGACCTAGCCAAACTCACCCTCGACGAGGTCCATGCCCTGGCCATGGAGATATTCGCTGCCCACGGCGTGTCGGCGGACCATGCCGGCGCCCTCGCCGACACCATCACCGCGGCCGAACGCGACGAGTGCAAATCGCACGGCCTGTTCCGCGTCCCCGGCTACATGGCCACGGTCAAGAGCGGCAAGGTCACCCCCGACTCCGTCCCCACCGTGCAGGACCTGGCGCCGGGCGTCGTCCAGGTCGACGCCCGCAACGGCTTCGCTCCACTGGCCCTCAAAATCGGCCGCGAGCCCCTCGTCAAAAAGGCCCGTGACCAGGGCATCGCCGCGCTGGCGCTGGTCAACGGCTACCACTTCGCCGCGCTCTGGCCCGAGACCGAGGCGCTCGCAGAGCTGGGCTTGGTCGCCTTCGCCTTCACCAGCTATATGCCCTGCGTGGCGCCGGCCGGCGGCATCCGGCCGCTCTACGGCACCAACCCGATCGCCTTCGCCTGGCCGCGCGCCGGCGGACGGCACCCGCTGGTCTTCGACCAGGCGACGGCCGCCAGCGCCCGCGGCGAGATCATGATCCACGAGCGCGACGGCAAACCCATCCCCGAAGGCTGGGCCATCGACCCGGACGGCAAGCCCACCACCGACCCAACCGCCGGCCTGGCGGGGGCGCAGTTGCCCTTCGGCGGCTACAAGGGCGCGGCCATCGGCCTGATGATCGAACTGCTGGCCGGCGCCCTAATAGGCGACGTTTTCAGCTACGAGGCCGGCGCCAACGACAACGGCGACGGCGGCCCGGCCAAGGGCGGCGAGTTCATGATGGCGATTGATCCGGCGCGGTGTGCGGGCGGTGGGGTGAACGGGCGAGAGGCGCAGCTTGCCCATGCGGAAGGCTTGTTCGAGAAGATTTTGGGGCAGGACGGGGCACGGCTGCCGTCAGACCGCCGCTATTCAGCCCGCCAACGTACGCCGACGGAGGGGGTTACGATCCCGCAATCGCTGTACGAATCGCTGCAAGAATTGCGGAATGGGTAGCGAACAGGGAGTGCCAGAACAATTCTATGTGGAAAATTACACCAAGAAGTTGTACTATTTATAATAGAATATCCAGTAGGAATTTGAAACCAATATCGATCTTGGGTCTCTTCGACTGAATGGCAGATCAATTCAACCTATCAAAATTTTCGGAACCCTTCAGAGTCACTGGCAGGTACAAAAACATTTATCTATTCTGCGAGATAAAGGCTTAAGCAGAAAATGCATCGAAGCCGCTGTAACTGACGCCATCCACAATATTCTCCAAAAAAACTCTCAATCCTTTGTCATCTACGGCAAACCTCAAAACGGCAAAACCGAAATGATGATTGCTTTGACCGCCAAACTCCTGGATGCCGGACAAAGAATAGTAATTCACCTAATGAATGATAGCATTCAAAACTTGGGCCAGAATCTTGCGCGCTTTAAAAGGTCAGGACTAGCCCCTTCACCGTGTAGACGGCCGAGTTCCTTCATCTGCGTACGCTCGCTCGTGCTCTTATCCGTAGCGTCGATCTCGAAGATCACGGCGAACCGGTCGGCGCCGTGCAGATACGGTCCGTCAACGCTGGCGGAATGCACCTCCATCGCGTTGGCCCGCCATTCGTGCTTGCCCTTGATCGCTGTGAGCCCAGAGCTTTCAGGGCTGTCCATGCCGGGCATGGGCATCGCCTCCACGGATACGGCGTCGGCCGCGTAGAGGTCATCGAGGCCCTGCATCTCCCGGCCCTCCCGGCAGTTGGCGACGAGCTGATTGGCGATGTCGGCGAGTGGGTTATCGGTCATAGGTCTGTCTCCATAGTGCGAGCGCGTGTTTCGCGTGAATTCAGGTCACAGTTTGAACAAGCGTGATGAGGCCTGCCACTCACATCATTGGGAGGTGGGAAATCGGCTGATTTCGGAGCAAGTGAAAAAGTGTCAGACCCCTGCCGGATACGACACCATTCTCCGTCGTAGAGTTGGTCTTAGCGGGCGTCGCCGTGGAAGAGGTGCGCGTCGTGCTGTTTGGCCAGCTGCGAAGCGCCAACGCTGAACGCGAAGCGCGCAGCCATCAGCTCGGGGTTCTCGCGGAGTTCCGCGCGGATGGTCGCGAGTACGATCTCGTCGTCGAGGTCCATGGATCCTCCCTGTTCTGCCGGCCCACCCCCGCGGACGCGGCGAAGCCTGAAATGTGAAGCATTCGTGTGTCAGTATTGCAAATCCGGTGTTAAGGACCGGTTAAAGCGTGTGAACATGCCACTGCGCTGAACCGATGCGCCGATTGCGGCGCCACGTGCTGCAAACAAAGCGGGGAGAACCACATGTCGACGATTGCCTTCATCGGCCTCGGCACCATGGGCGGGCCCATGGCGCGCAACGTGATCAAGGCCGGGCATAAGGTCGCCGTGTACGACGCCGCGCCGGCGGCGCTCGACGCCTTTCGCGACACCAACGCCCAGCGCGCCGCCAGCCCGCGCGATGCCTCGGACGGGGCCGCGGTCGTCATCACCTGCCTGCCGACGTCAGCCCACGTGCACGAGGTCGTCCTCGGAGCGGATAGCGCGGCGGACGGCATGGCGCCCGGCGCACTGGTCATCGATACCACGACGGCCGATCCGACCGAGTCGATGGCGACCGCGCAGGCGCTGGCCGCGCGCGGCTTCCGCATGATCGACGCGGCGCTGGCCCGTCCACCGTGGGACGCCGAGGCCGGGACCATGGTCTTTCTGGTCGGCGGGTCGGACGCCGACGTCGAGACCGCCCGCCCCGTGCTCGAGGCCATGGGCAGCGAGATCATCCGCTGCGGAACCCAGGGCGCCGGCACCACGGTCAAGGTGATCAACAACTACATGACTGTCATGGGCTCGGTGATCGCGGCGGAAGCCCTGGCGCTCGGCCGCAAGACCGGCGTCGACCGCGGCCTGCTGATGTCCGTGCTGCAACAGACGGTGGCCGGCCGCGGGGCGCTCAACGTCATCTACCCGGTCAAGGTGCTGGCCGGCGACGTGACCCCGCTCTACGCCATGCGCCTCGCCCACAAGGACCTCGGGCTCGCGCTCGGGCTCGGCGAGCACATGGGCGTCCCGCTCAAATCCGGCGCGGGCGGCTACGAATTGATGGGCGAGGGCGAGAGGTTCAGGCGCATGGATCAGGACTTCAGCGCCGTGCTGCTGGTGCTGGAGGAGATGATTGGCCTGGGCGACGAGGATAACGGATGATGGCTTGGGCGCGAACAGGTGGCAGACGAGGACCTGGGCGTCGTGCAGGATATGGCGGCAGATTTGGGCGGGGGTGGAGCGGTTCATGAATAAAAGAATAATCCATATTGGTGATTATATAAAAATAATTCACCAAGATGTTTAATTAGAATATGTGACCCCAATTGAGTCATCGTTAAGTTTGATTAACTTATTTATGTAATTATATAAATTTCTGATATTTACGAATTCTACGCGTCCCCTGAACAATGTGTGGATCGAGCGGGACAGTGGGAGTTATCGCCCGAACGGTGACCTGATTTATCCGCCTGCTGCTCCGACCGGTCGGAGCAGGGGAAACCTAGAGGCGCGTCACCCTCAAACTATGTGCGGATTGGGCACCGTTGGACAATCAACGCTGTCGCGAAATACCATCGCACCATACTGACCTCAGACGAAATCGCGCATTTCCACGAGACTGGCCAGGTCACGCCGGCCGCCCGGCTCGACGCCGGGCTGATCGCAGGGATCGAGACGAAGATGGAGGCGCTGATCGCGGCGTACCCCGAGCTCGACCCCGACTACGCGCCCAACCTGACCGAGATCGACCAGAGCTGGCTCGCCTACGCGCTGATGCCGGAGATCCTCGACGCCATCGAGCAGCTCACCGGCGCCAACATCATCGTCTGGGGCTCGGCGCTGTTCTGTAAGAAGGGCCGGGGCGGCACCTACTGGCCCATGCGTCCGCTGGAGGCCTGCTCGGTGTGGATCGCCATCAACCCCTCGACCCGCGCGAACGGTTACCTACGAATCATTCCCGGCTCGCACAAGGCGGGCCGGGTGCTGGCGTACGAGTCGGAGGACAGACCCGAATTCATTCTCAACCAGGTGGTCGCGGCGCGCGACATGCCGGCCGCCGACCCGGTCGACGTCATCCTTGAGCCCGGCATGATGTCGTTCCACGACGTCTTCACCGTGCACGGGGCCGAGCCCAACGACTCCGGCGCCCGGCGCGGCGGCCTGGTGTTCCGCTTCATGTCGAGCAGTTCCTACTACGACCGCGACCTCGCCGCCGGCCAAAGCCGCACCGCCTTCAACGCCACCCGCCAACTCCACCTCGTCCGCGCCATCGACGTCTGCGCCCGAAATGACATCTATCGCGAAGAGCTGGCGCCGGCGGATTGACGGTGCCGGAGCCCTTCGGGGTCCGGCACCAGAAGCTTTCCCGAAGCACCCATTTGCCGGTGCCGGACCCGCGCGTTAGCGCTGCTCCGGCACCGCGGTCCAAAGAGCGCCTAACTCTCCGGCGGGACCTCCCCCACATACCAATCGGTGATCTCGTTCCCCGTCATGAAGATCGTGTCGTCGCGCGCCATCAGTAGATCGATGACGTCGACATAGTACGGGAAGCGGTGGGGCACCGCGCACTGGTGCGGGTGCGTGGCAATGGTCAGCACGCGGGGCTGCTCGGCGAGCTCGTCGTCGAAGGTCCGCAGCGTGTCCTCGAAGCGCCGCAGCACCTCCGGTGAGGCATGCTTCTCGACGGCATAAAGCATGGCGTCGTTGAGTTCGAAGCCGTAGGGCAGCGCGAGCAGCGGTCCGTGCTTGGTGGTGACCCAGCAGGGCAGGTCGTCGAGCACCCAGTCGAGGATGTAGTCGAGCCCCGCGGCCTTGAGATAGTCGGGCGAATCGAAGGTCTCGGCATAACCCGGCCCCATCCAGCCGCGCGGGTGCGTGCCCGTGAAATCCGTGATCTTCTCGATCACCGCCTTGATGACGCCTTCCTCGTCATCCTCCTTGTGGAGGATCCGCTGAAACATGCCGTGACCCTGGAAGTTCCAGCCGGCGTCACGCATGGCTGCGGCGAGCGAGGGATACTGGTCGATGATGGCCGCATTCAGGTTCACGCTGACCGGCAGCTTGCGGTCGGCGAACAGCTTGAGCAGACGTGGCATGCCACAGCGCAGGCCGTATTCCATCCAGCTGTAATTGGGGATGTCGGGCTTGGGGTCGGCGCCGTGCGGGTGGGTCAGCGCCTGGCGCGGCATGGTCTGGTCGAAGGGCCAGTACTCGACGTTGACGACGATCTGCACGATCAGCGGCTTGCCGTCCGGCGGCGCAATCTTCGGCCGCTCGCTCGACATCTGAAACGGTATGCGCGGATTCGTCATGTGTCTCTCCCCTGTTCCGTTCTAGGCCAATTTCTGCATACCAGACCCGCTACGTCCACAGTTCCCGCCGCCAACCTAGAAAGATACGCATTGTGCTAACCTCTCCCGGACGTCTGCCGGGAGTCGTGCCATGCCCTAAAGGTGACGGACCCAAGGAGGGCCTGAAGCGACGGATTGTCCTGCTGACCGCTCTGGTCGCGACGCTGATGATCCCCGTCGTGCTCTTCTTCGGCTACGACCTGCTCCGCGCGCGCCTGTTGCCCTGCGCGACGACGGCCGAGCAGGTCGGCCAAGCTGACGACCAAGATCAAGCTCGCCGGAGTCGAGGGCGAGGTGCATCTCGGCAAGGAAAACCTCTGGGAGCTATCCGAGCGGGCACAGCTGCTGGCCCTCGACCTCAAGAGCTGCTGCCAATTGCTCTACGCGAGCGAGGATAACCGGCAGGAATTCCTGCAGTGCAAGGCAACAGCCCGGCGCTACGAAACCAACGTCGACGCTGTGGTCTCACAGGTCCAGGCGGCGATTGTGGCCGAGACGGCGCAGCTCGCCGACAAGCTTGGCGCGGCGACCCGCGGCATCGCTGAGGCGGTGGCCGCGGCCCGCGCCACCTCCAAGACCTTTAGCGAACGCGTCGTGGAAATCCGTAAGGAACAGGCGATGGCACGCCTCGACGTGCTGCCGCCCCAGCACGTCGAGGTCGAAGCGCAGGAGCGCGAGTCCAACGACGACATCCTCACTACCAACGTCGTCGAGCTCGGTATCTGGATCACCGGCGGCATCGGCCACCCGAGCGACGACGACTTCTACACCTTCACCTTACCGAACGGGCCGCGCGACATCTTCCGCGTCGAGTTGGAGAACCACTCGACCACCCTGGAACCGGAGTTGCACTACTACGACAGCCGCAAGTCGCACACTCGCGGCCTGTCCAACGGTACCACGGGCGCCGACCTGTCCTACGAATTCGTCGCCGAGCCGGGCTCCCGGCATCACCTCCAGGTGCGCAACGACGACCGCGCGACCACGGGGGCCTACCTCCTGCGTATCGCTCCCCGGAACGCCTACGACGCTTTCGAACCCAACGACACCGTTTTGTAGGCCAAGCCGATCCGGACAGGCGAAGCGGTGATGGCGGGCATCATGGACGGCCTGGACGACGACTATTTCGTGATCGAGACCGGCACCGACGGCGGCAACCTGTCGATTGCGATAGAGAACCGTTCGACCACGCTGGAGCCGGAGTTGCACGTCTACGACGGCAACAAACAGCGCCTCCTTGGTTGGTCGAATGGAACGCCGGGCGCCGATCTCTCCGGCATGATCACCGCAACCCCCGGCGCCCGCTACTACGTGCAGGTGCGAAACGACGATCGGTTTACTGCGGGCGACTACACGCTGACGGTCGATGTAGAGTAGCGGGGCGGGGCAGCCCCACCCTCGCTTGCCCCGCTACATCCACAGTTCCCGTCGCCAGCGCCAGCCGATCACAGCAATGACGGCAATGCTGGCGAGCGTGCAGCCGCCCGCCGCGGGCAGGAAGCCGAACCAGTCGATCAGCGCGCCATAACCCAGCAGGCCCAGCGGCAGGCCGTAGACCGCCAGGATGCGCACGCCCATGACCCGCCCGCGGAACCGCGTCGGCGTTACCTGAATGAGGATGGCCGACAGTGCGATCATGCCCGTGCTCTGGGCCACGCCCATGGCCACCAGGAACCAGAACCCGGGCCACTTGGCCTCCTGCAGGGCAAAGACGAAGCTCAGCGTGAACCAGACGGCGATGCCGATCAGCATGAACAGTCCCTGGCGCCGCGGCCCGCCCGTCACCGTCATAATTATCGAGCCCAGCAGGGCACCAGCCGCGAACGCCGCCACCAAATGGCTCAAGCCGACCTCGTCGATGGCGTAGATGTCTTTGGCCACGTGGGGCAGCAGGCCGATGACGATCGGATAGGCCGTCAAATTGATCAGGAAAGCCAGCAGCATGAGCGCCAACACGATCGGCGTATCCCGCACGAAGGCGAGGCCGTCCTTCAACTCCCGCCACGGCGCAAAGCCCCCCGACTCTGACACCGAGTCCGACACGGTGTCGGAGTCGGTGTCGGAGTCGGGTTGCGCGGTGGTCGGCCTGGCGACCCCAAGGGTGAGCACGAAGGCGACGACGTAGAACCCCGTCACGAAGATGTAGGCCGGCCCGATCCCCAGCGCCGCGAATAGCCCGGCGCCGGCCAGTGCGCCCATGATGCGAGCCGAGTCCATGGTGATGCGCGAGAGTCCGAGCGCGTTGGTCAGCACGGCGCACGGCACTGTGTCGCCGATCAAGGCCGTGCGCATCGAGATGTCCGAGGGCCGCGCCAGACCCGCCACGAAGGCGACGACCAGCACCAGCACCGGCGTCAGCACACCGCCCAGTGCCAGCCCCATGAGCGTTGCGGCGCAGACCAGGTAGATCACCCGCAAGGCCGCCATCACGAAGCGCCGCCCCATACGGTCGGCGACCACCCCAAATATCGGCGCCACCAGCGTGCCGATGAACTGCAGCGAGCCGAACACCGTGAGCCACAGCACCGAGCCCATCTCGACCAGCACGTACCAGCCCAGAATCAAGGTCTCCATCTCGAAGGCCCACGACGTCGCCAGGTCGGCCGGCCACTGAAACCGGAAACTCCGCACCCGAAACGGCACCAGCGCCGCGGGGAGATGTCTCATCGTCATGTGATTTTAGAAGAATCCATTCAAGAGCGCACAATACCATCCCTCCCCCGGAATCGGAGGAGGCTAGGTGGGGGAGACCGCTTCGATAAAACCACCGCCGAATCTCTTCTTCAAACCCCTACCCCGACCCTCCCCTTGAAGCAGGCGGAGGGAGATCGTACGGCTAAATCTCCCTCTCCCTAACAGGGAGAGGGCCGTGGAGAGGGGTCAATGAACAGGCTCTCCGAGCCCCTACCGCCAGATCGCCTCGCGCCAGCGCACGCCGATGTAGGCCGTCACCGCCACGCCGATCACCGCGCCGACCGTCATCGCACTGGCGAACCCGAACCAGTCGATCAGCACGCCGTACCCCAGCAATCCCGTCGGCAGGCCATAGACGGCGAGAATGCGCACCCCCATGACCCGTCCGCGAAATTCCTGCGGGGTCACGGTGAGAAGGATCACCGCCAGCGCGATCGCCGCAGTATTCTGGACAAAGCCGATGACGACCAGGACGGCGACTCCCGACAGCTCGGTCTCCTGCCAACCGAAGGCCAGGATTGCCAGATACCAGGCGGCGATGCTCAACACCATGAACTTCCCCGTGCGCCGCGGACCACCGGTCAACGTCATGGCGATCGAGCCCAACAGGGCGCCCCCGGCATAGGCCGCTACCAGATGGCCGAGGCCGATCTGGTCGATGGCGTAAATCTCCTTGGCCACGTGCGGCAGCAGGCCCATGGTTACCGGAAAGGCCAGTAGGTTGATCAGGAAGGCTAGCGCCATCAGCGCCAGCACGGTCGGCGATTGCCAGACGAAAACGATGCTCTCCCGCAGTTCGTGCCAGGCAGCGGCAACGCCGGTCAGCGGCGCCGACTCCGAGTCGGACTCCGAGCCCGACTCGGGGTCACTTCTTGGTGGCACGACCACCTTTAGCGTCATCCAAACACCAGCGGCGTAGAACGCGGTCACCAATATGTAGGCGGGGCCGATGCCGAGTGTGGCAAAAAGTCCCGCGCCGACCATCGCCCCGGCCATGCGGGCCGTATCCCAGGTCATGCGGTTGAGCCCCATGGCCGCAGCGAGTGCGCTACCGGGCATGGTGTCGCCAATAAGCGCGTTGCGCATCGACCAGTCGCTGGGCCGCCCCAGACCGGCGAGGAAGGTGATGACCAGGACCCAGGTCGCAGTCAGCAGGTCGGCGAAGGCCAGCACCATGATCAGGGCGGCCAGCACGCCATAGCCCGAGCGCGCGATGGCGAGCAGGGCACGGCGCCCGATGCGGTCGGCGATGACCCCGATCAGTGGCGCGAGTAGGGTGCCGACGAACTGCAGTGAGGCGAACACCGTGAGCCACAGCACCGAACCCGTCTCCGTCAGCACGTACCAGCCGAGGATCAGGGTCTCCATCTCGAAAGCCCACGACGTCAGCGCGTCCGCCGGCCACTGGTAGCGGTAGCTCCTGACGCGAAACGGCGCCAGTGCCGGCAGGTTTTCGAAACGACTCATGGTCGGGTGATCGATTCGGCAATTATTGGGGGCCGTACTCTCGCACGAAACTTCATCGAACCCCCACCCCGGCCCTCCCCCTAAAGCAGGTGGAGGGAGATCGTGCGGCTAAATCTCCCACTCCCTATCAGGGAGAGCGCCGGGGAGAGGGTCAACGAACCGACTCTCCCATCCCCTGCCCCCATATCACCGCCCACCAACGAAATCCAATAACCCCAACCATCAACAGCCCAATCACGGCACTCAGCGAAACCGCCGTCGAGAACCCGATCCACCCGATCAGCACCCCGTAACCCATCAGCCCCGTGGGTAGGCCGTAAACGGCCAGCATGCGCACCCCCATGACCCGCCCGCGGAATTGCGCCGGCGTCGCGCGCAGGAGGATAACCGCCATGGTGATCATGACCGTCCCCTGGATCATGCCGATGAGAGCCAGCATGACGACCCCGGGCAGCTTGGATTCCTGCTGGGCAAAGACCAGGATCAGCACATACCAGACCAGCATGCCAACGAGCACATAGCGCCTCGGGCGCTTTGCCCCGCCGGTCACGGCCATGATGAGGGCGCCGACCAGGGCACCGCCGGCGAATGCCGCCACGAGATGGCCCAAGCCGATCTGATCGAGGCCGTAGACCTCCCGCGCGACGTAGGGCAGCAGACCGAACACGATGGGAAAGACGGTGATGTTGAGCAAGGCGGCGAGGCACAGAAAGGCCAGCACCGTCGGCGTCCTCCAGACGAATGCCAGACCCGCCTTCAGCTCCTGCCAAGGCGCGAAAGCCGCCGCCGACTCCGAGTCGGACGGGGAGTCCGACTCGGAGTCGATTTGCCGGTTGGGACGGGCGACGCCGAGGGTCAAGGTGAGGGCCACGGCATAGAAGCCGGTGACAACGATGTAGGCTGGCCCGAACCCGAGCAAGGCGAACAGGCCGGCGCCGGCCAGTGCGCCCGCGACCCGCGCCGAGTCCATCGTCATGCGTGCCAATCCGATGGCGTTGATCAAGATGCCGCTCGGCACCGTGTCGGCAATCAGGGCGTTGCGCATCACCGAATCGGACGGCCGGGCCAGACCGAAAACCAGCGCGATGCCCAGCACGATGGCCGGCGACAGCGCGTCCGCCAGACCGAGCGTCATCAACAGGGCCGCGAGGGTCATGAACAAGGCCCGCGTGGTGCACAGCACGGCGCGGCGGCCGACGTGGTCGGCGAAGACCCCGATCAGCGGCGCGATCAGCGAGCCCAGGAACTGCAACGCCCCGAATGCGGTCAGCCACAGCACCGACTCCGTCTCGACCAGCACGTACCAGCCAAGGATCAGGGTCTCCATCTCGAAGGCCAACGACGTCAACAGATCGGCCGGCCACTGGAATCGGAAACTCTTCACCCGAAAAGGCGCCAGCGCCCCGAGGAGATCAAATCGGCTCATGCTCTGAAGATCGATACGGAGTTCATTCGAAAGGGCACTCTCGCACGAATTCCCCATTCTCATCGAACCCCCACCCTGTCCCTCCCCCTGAAGCAGGTGGAGGGAGATCTTGCGGCATGGTCCCCTCTCCCTACTTCAGGGGGAGGGACAGGGTGGGGGTTCCAAGAACTCTTTACTCGATGCTCGAATATTCACCCCTCAACCCGCCCGATAAAGCTCCATCGACTCCACCTGAAACACCCGGTTGAACCGGGCGCGGTAGTTCTCCATGGCCACCGCTGCAGCGAGTGCCACGAGCTGGGCTTCGTCGAAATGCGCCCGCGCTGCCGCGAAGACCGCGTCCGAGACAACGGCCGGCAATTCCGTCGCCGCCTCAGCGAGCGCGAAGGCCGCGCGCTCGCTGGCTGAGAACAAGTCACTGTTGCGCCAGTCCGCCACCGCCCCGATCTTCTCCGCCGAACTTCCCGCCGCGCTGCTCCCGGCAGCGTTGGCGTCAATTCACAAGGGGCAGATGACCAGCTGGGCCACCCGCAGGCAGACCAGCGAGATCAATTCGCCCGGCAGCACGCCGCTCTCGGCTGGCGCGGTGGCAAGCGCCCGACTCGCCGCGAGCACCGGCGGGCAGTGGGCCTGGATGCCGGCCGATCCCGGGGCATGGCCCCGGTCGTCCGCGAGGGGTTTCAGCATCAGCCGGGCGGCATCCGGCGCCTCGTCAACGGTGAGTGACCTTATCCGGGCCATGGCAGTGCCCTCTCTGGAGATTGGTGTTGGAGTCGATTCAATGATACCCCAGGCTTGGGCTCAGGAGACAAACTCTCGTGGTACGTTCCAAGACCGTCGCTGTACTGCTGCTCGGACTGGGTGTCGTCGCGCTTACCGTCACCATCGGCAGCCGCAGCCTGCATTGGTACGGCGTCTGCGAGGCGAACCGCGACAAGTTCAGCGATGACCCCTGCGCCGCGCACGCCCTGCTCGGCGCCCTGGCGGTGACGCGCCCCTTTTCCTGGCTCCTCAAGGTGACGCCGAGCGCCCGGTCCCTCGAACTCATCAAGGCGTCGGACCGCTACGACGCGCTGGTCGCGGCGGGCCGCACCGCCGACGCGCTGCCCTACGCCATGGAGGCGGTCTGGCTGCATGTCCGCATCTTCGGCCCCGAGCACCCCAACAACGCCACCCTGCTCGACAACCTCGCCGCCCTCCACCGCGCCCAGGGCGAACAGGAAGAGGCCACCAAACTGGAATCCCGCGCCGCCAAAATTCGGGCGCAGTAACAAGAAATGGTGCCAGACACCATTTAACGCTCGTCTACCCTTTCGGCTCTCCGCTGCCGTGCAACGGCGCGCTGGCCGGGTCAACGGCACGGGCCACGAAGCCGCGTGATTCGGGCTCGAAGGCCTCCCACACCCGACGCAACTCGGCGACGGGCTCGGCGTGCATGTCGACGCGGAGGTCGATCAACGGCCAGTCGAGCTCGTCGGCGACCAACAAATTCGCCGAGCGCACCGGATTGGCCTCCCCGCCCGCCGCCAGCCCCGCTTCAAGCGCCTGCAGCAGACGCTCGCCGAGATGCAAACCGGGATCCGCAGCGTCAAAACCCGCGACCGTCGCCTTAGGCACATCGGCATGCCCCAATATGTTGCCGCCGGCGATGCAGTGCGTGGTTTCGGCACAGCTATGCGGGTCGAAGCAATTCGCGCCGTCGTAGTGGGCCGTGCCGCCACTGCCATCGACGATCATGATCTGGCGCCAGGCGATGCCGTGACCTACCGTCACCAGGTTGTCGACCACGGCCTGGGCGTCCATGCCGTCGTCGAGTGCCTGAAGCGCCAGCGGCCCGAGGCTCGGATCAGCATAGTTCTGGATCAGCACCGCGCCTTTCTTGGCCAAAACCCAGGAACAGCGGCTGCCCACGGCGAGACTCGACGTCGAGACCGCAACCCCGAACATCCCCGTCTGCGCACAGTATCCACCAACCGAAAACGTCATGACATCTTCCTCCTGTTCTGCTCCGTCCTGAATAAACCACCGCTGCACATGAAACTACAGATAGAAGGTTTGGTCACCGAGGAAGCTGAGGACGCCGAGGACACTGAGGGTTCGGGGATGTGGCATAGCCGCACCATTAAGCACACCAAGAGGCCATACGCCATGTGTGTTCTGTTTGTTGAGGCGCGGAGCGCCTCGAAAAAGTTTCAAACACTCCAATTTCGAAACGACAATCGGTTCGACACAATTGCAGCCGCACGCGAGAATCCCTCAGTGTTCTCGGTGACCAAACCTGCAAGGGCTGATGCCGGGCGACACCTGCGTTAAGATCGCGGTCCATCTTGGAGGACAGCCATGACGACTCCCGCAGATTTCAGCCACCACGTCGCCGAGCTCGACCGTCTCAAGATCCACTACGTGCGCGAGGGAACCGAAGGGCGGCTGCCGTTAGTGCTACTACACGGCTGGCCCGAGTTCTGGTACGCCTATCACCAGAACATCCCCGTTTTCGCCGAGCACTTCGACGTCATCGTGCCCGACCTGCGCGGCTTCGGGGATACCGACGACCTGCCCGGTATCCCCTCAATCACCGATTACGCCGACGACATCCTGGCGCTCGCCAATCACCTGGGGCTGGACCGCTTCGGCATTGTCACCCACGACCTTGGCGCAGTGCTCGCCATGGACATTGGCCGGCGTCTGCCCGAGCGTGTGCCGGGACTCTTCTTCTTCAATTGTCCCAACCCGGGCGTCGGTGCGCGCTGGGCCGAAGCCGACCATCACATCGAAGTCTGGTACCAGAGCTTCCACCGCCTACCCGTGGCGCACGAACTCGTCGGCCTGTCCGCCGACACCGTGCGCATCTACTTCCGCCACTTCCTGGAGCACTGGTCTTATCAGGGCCGCATGGCAGCGGAGCTCGACCACTGGGTCGACACCTATGCCAAGCCGGGCCGTGTCGAGGGCAGCTTCAAATTCTACAAAAGCTGGGCCGAGACACGGCTGCGCGCCGCCCGTGAAGGACCGCCGAAGCTGCCCAAGATCACCGTGCCCGCGCGCGTGCTCTGGGGCGCCGAGGATCCGGTCAACAAGCCCGAGTGGCGCGACAACCTGCCCGACTATTTCGAGAATGTGCAGATCGACCTCGCGCCCGAAGCCGGGCACTTCGTCCACTACGACCAACCCGACCTCGCCAACGCCGAGATCATCAAGTTCTTCAATGGTCTTTGAAAAAAATAGTGCCTGACACCATTTATTCGATCACGCTTCCGGCGCGGGAGATGTCGCGAAGCGCGGGTCATGCTTGATCTTGCGTAGTGCCGTGTCGATGAGGGCGGTCCGGTCGTCGCCATCGTGTGCCTCGCCAGCGAACACGACATCCATCACGGCGTCGGTGACCGCCTCCAGTAGCACCCAGTCATCTTCCCCGCTTTGAGGTGGGATCGGCAGGACGCTGTCCTGGACGCATGACGGCACGGTGCCGCCCGGCCGCGGTGCCTGGGGCACTCGCTCGCCGCGGGCTAGGGCCTCGATGCCACGCCGCAGATTCTGCCGCAACAGGGCCACGCCTTCGTCGTGCGATGCCAGATTCTCACGCGCGTGCGTGTTGATCGGACCCTGCGAGACCTGGGCCTCGTAGTCGTTGGGGAAGCGCTGGCGCTCTTCGTAGGGCCGGCCGCCGGTCTGGCCCTCGAAATCGACCGTCTCCTTGCCGATCTGGTCGCGCTGCCCGAGTCCTTGGGGATCGACAACGGCGCTGAAATGGCGCAGTCCGACGATCTTACAGTGATCGTCGTCGATGGGTACGGTCCACTTCGACAGCGACGCACGTGTGAAGTACTTCTCCTCCGTGCCCTCCTCCCACAGTGCGCCGATCTGGCTGAAGCTCGGGAGAACGGTCTCCTGTGACGAGACCCAGACCTTGTCGCCGA
>Ga0315339_1001080_pt1 | contig 26557 bp, 18 predicted proteins | sample ASW17metaG_FD_204514 | JGI IMG/M metagenome (GOLD analysis project Ga0315339, IMG submission 204514) | Ammonia-oxidizing marine archaeal communities from Pacific Ocean, United States - ASW #17 | ecosystem: Environmental > Aquatic > Marine > Oceanic | place: USA: California | collected 2016-12-05 | reverse complement strand
TGTCGCGAATGTGTTGGGGGGCAATTTCCCCAATCCGTTCAATCCACAGACCAACATCTCTTATGGTATTGCGGCGGTGGACCGGGTGCAGTTATCGATCTACGATGTACTTGGACGTCCGGTGCGCAAGTTAGTAGACGAGCGCCAGGAACCGGGCCATTACCAGATGGTGTGGGATGCTACGGACGAGCAGGGCCGTGCCGTTGCTAGTGGTGTCTATTTTTACCGATTACAGATAGGATCGTTTAGCAAAGCTGCGCGCATGACTCTTATTCGCTGAGAGAGATTTCCAGACCGTCCGATATTTAGGCAGATTGAGATGTTGTTGGCGGGTGGATACGGGTTGAGTGCGTCTTGACAAATAATAACCTCAAGGCCTAGTTTCTCGACTGCGTCGAGCGTGGGCTTAGCCGTTAGGCGTCGCCCAACGTCGATATAGAGTGGTTGTTTTCCGTCCACATTGCCGATCTCTCTGATTGTCCCCTGCAAAGCGTATCGCACGCTCAACCCCCTGGGGAGGTTGCGCGCGAGAATGATCTCTCGGTGCGGATGCCTATTACCGCGTCCAGCGCAACGGCGCCCTGGGCGACCTCTTGGTCGCTCGACCTCAACAGCCACATATAGACCGAGCACACCCCGGTGATTAGTCCAACGAACTGAACCTTCCCCCCAGCATCTCCGACGCGCGCAGTCAGCGCTCTTTCATCTTCGGCGGTGTCGGCGCGGGCGGTCTCAAATCCGGCGACACCTGGCTCTTCAATTTCGCCACTGGCACATAGCAAGAGCCGGTCTCCACAGGCGACACACCCATCGGCCGCAACGGCGTGGCTGGCGTCTACCTCCCACACGAGAGTCGCGCGTTATTCTTCGGCGGTGTCGGCAGCGAGGTGCGCTTCAACGATGTCGGGGCTTTGCAAGGGTTGGCACAGGAACCACCGCTCATCGCGGTCGAGGCGGCAAGCTGAGGAGTCGTGAAAACACAAGTCGGGAATCCCGATGATCGCCACGGCCCGATATCAACTTTCACCATCGATCACACCTGCGCATCACCCTCCCCGTCGTCACTACCATCCGCACCTACGACCACGTAGCCGCTTAATGCCACGCCAAGCGCCTCGGCTACTCCATCATTCAAACGCGGATCGATCAGCTCTGCGCGCTGTGCCAACCCAACTCCCTTATCCTCGATATAGACTGCGGCCCCGGCTTCGATTCGGCTACCATTCGCCAACAGCGTCACCGCGCCTTCGACACCGAACTTTCGCGAGGCATGATCGATTTCGCTCGGTGTGAATATCCACGTCCCTATATTCACACCGCCATGCGGCGCCTGCCTTTTCTACCGCCTTCGACGTGATCTGGTCCTCTGCTTCAATGCCACATTTGCCGCCCAGTGATTTTTCCCTCGTCCTCGACGAGTGCTTCCGCGTCCTCGCCTCCAAGTAAAGCAAGGGCCAGCAATCGGAGAATGGGCGTTTTGCCGTCGATGGACCGACGATGCCATAGCCGGTTTTACTTCGCTTACTGGACAGACGCGTCCTAGTCTAAACGGGGCCCCAGACCTGGCTGTTCTGCCTGGTGCAAAAAACCATCTGAGCAAGTTCTATTGGCCAAGCAGCAGTTGTCCACATCTATATTATAGTTATCTTTTATATTCGAAATTGCAGCTGGATTCGAGTAATACCCGCTAGGAGACAGACCATGCCAGGCATACGCTGCCTAGTGCTCTGCATCGCCCTTGGTCTTTGTGCACAAACGCCCCTGCAAGCCCAAGTCACCGCGTGGCAACTCGGCGGCGGCCAACCCTGGGCCGGCCGCGACACCGTCAGCGTTATGATCGACTTTGCAAAGATCGACGGCGCCATCCAGCCGATCCGTATCGAACCCGGCACCAACATCATCACGCTGCTCGACAACTGGACGACTTTCCGCCAACCCACTGAACTGGGTTATATCGACGGCGAACGAGCCCGAATCTGGAAGTGGAACGAAGGCAATGGCGACCCCACCGAAAATGGCGTAGCCCTTATCGACGCCGACAGCACTACCTACAACTCGTCCAAGGCCGAGGGCATCGACAAACAGTTCTTCACCATTGACCTCGCGGTGCCGATGCCGGCGCAGATCTTCGGCTTCCACGCGCCTTCAAGCGGTTTCCGCTCCGATGGCACGCCATTGGCCACCGACTCGACGCCGGCCTTCCAGATCTCGGTACAAGAGGAGAACCAGGGCACTTTCGGCATTAAGGGCGGGTGGCCGCTCGACCGCGTTATCGCCGAGCCCACCCAGAACTTCGACGCCAACGTGCACATCGAGTTCAACCAGCAATACGTGCGCTTCTTCCGCTGGGTGCGTAAATTCTCGATCATCGACGAGACGGCCTTGAGCCGTATGTCGGGCACCTCTGCGGGCCAGGGCAACCAGGCCCGCGCGATATTGGGCACGATCAGCGAGTTCGAGGTCTACGGCGACGGCTTCCCCAAACGAGCCACCTACCGCTCCAAAATCATCGACCTCGGCATCGAGCAAAACTTCGGCCGACTGTTCTTCGCCGCCACGCCGATGCGAATTGTCGGCGGCGAAGCGGTCGAGACGCCCGACGCCGAAGCCTTCGTCAAGATCGAGGTGCGCACCGGCCGCGACCCGGACCCCAATATCTACCACGAGTACACCGTCACCGGCAAGGAAAAGGAAGTCAACCGAGATCGCTACGAAAACGAGCTGCGCACCGGTTTCGGCCGCACCTGCGCCTCCTGCGACTTCGTGCAACGCAGCCCCCGGCCCGGTATGAGGGCCGCCATCACCAGCGACACCGACAACTGGACCTTCTGGTCCACGCCCACCACGCAATCGGGCCAGCCGCTCAATATCGACAGCGGCTCCTTCATCCAGGTCTATATCACCCTGCACAGCACCCGTTTCACCGATTTCGTACGCCTCGATTCACTGTGGATCGAACAAGCTCCGTTATTAGCAGCCCGCGTTGTCGGCGAGATCGCACCGCTCGCCGACCCCCATCCCGCGCGCGGCATCGCGCAGGTGTCCTTGGGCGAAATGATCGATTTCGCCTATGACCTGTCCGCCTCATTCTCCGGCACCGAACAGGCCGGTTTCGACGCAGTGCGCATCCAAACCGGCTCCCTACCCCGTTTTAAAGGGCTGTGGATCGACGGGCAGATCACTGCGCCGAGCGAAATTACGGAGGACGGCGATGGTCTGACGGTCGTCTTACCCGAGCGCGTAACCGCCGCCAACAACGCCCCGTTACGCGTCGTCTTTGCGGCGGAAGTATTCGAACTGGCCACCACCTTCATAGGCGAGGTCACCGATTCACAGACACAGACCCTGCCGCAACCCGTCATCGGCGCCGACGCCAGCCAGGCGCTCTCGACCAATAGCCTGCGCGTACTCAGCATTTCGGGCCGACAACCCGCCGCATTGCAGGATCTGCGCTTCTCGACACCGGTGCTGACCCCCAATGGCGACGGGGTCCACGACGAGTTGCACCTCGACTACCAGCTCTTTGGCCTGCCCGAACACATACCGGTGAACCTGGAGATTTACGCCCTAGACGGGCGCCGGATGGCGACCGTGCCACAAGGTCAGCAGACATCGGGGCCGCAAACCGCGCGCTGGGACGGGCGCGACGAAAACGGCCAAGTCCTGCCGCCGGGCGTCTATCTGATCGGCATCGCCGTGCAATCCGAACGCAACGGCGACGCCGCCCTCCGCCCATTGGGCCTGGCATACTGAGAATACCTATGCGTAATTTTGCATTTATCGCCGCCCTCATTTTTTTTGCCATCGCCGCCTTTGGCGAAAGACTGACCTTCCAGGGGGCTGAAACCTGGGACACCTGGCGCGCTCCAGTCGGTCTGACCCAGATCGGCGAAGAGGGGCAACTGCAACTGACCAAGTTCAGTCGCAATATCAACGCCGTCGCCGACGCCCACCGCTTCTCCTACGAGAGCAAGACCCGCGGCACGGTCACCGGCGGAATCTGGGAGGCCAACTCCAACCCCGCCGATGCAGGCAATATCATCGACGGGGATCCCCAGACCTTCTGGCGTCCCGACACCGCCGACGAGGTCGAGGACTGGGCCATCGAGATCGACCTGGGGCGGGCAGTCCTGGCCAGCGAGATCCGCCTGACCTTTCCCGACGAAGAGGGGGCACGGCCCTTCCGCCAGTTCACCGTTTACGCCAGTACCGGCACCCGCATCTCGGTCCAGGAAGACCTAGTCCTGCTCGACCCGGTCTTCCGCACCACCCAACCCAACTCGGCCAACGAAATCGCAATCCCCCTGCGCTTCCTCTCCCAAGCCCGTTTTCTCGAAGTCGATCCGGGACTCGATCTCAACCCGACGATCAAAGACGACTACCGCGTGGTCCAACGCATCCGCATCGAAGTCGAGGCTCAACAAGCGGATGCGGCACTGGCCGAAGTCGAAGTGCGCAGCCTCGGCGACAATATCAGCATCGGCGCCGAGCAGCGTGGCAGCTTCGTCAACGGCATCAACTCGGTCGATCCGAAAAATCTCTTCGATGCCGACATGAACACCAACAACCTCATCGGCTCGTCTTACGGCAGCCAAGGTTGGAAGGACGGCGGCGTGTGGTTCGGGGTAGATCTGGGCGCCGTATTTTTCGTCGACGGTTTGTTCGTCTACTCTTTTAGACCCGATGAGGGCGTGGTGGGCTTCTCCATCAACGGCCTCGGGCCCGGTTATACCATATTGTACTCGGACGGCGCGCAGAGCCTCGGGTCCGACTTGCCGGTGCCCGACGCCTTCGACTACACAGAGCTCTTCACGCACGCCTTCGACGGCTCGCTGGTGGGTTCTTTTAAGGACCCCAATCACGACCGCCTATTCTACGTCAATTACGCATTCAAGCCCCGCAAGATGCGCTACTTTTTCTGGCACGGTATCCGCGACACCGGCTGGGGCATCGTCAAATGGGCCGAGTTCATGTTATTCTCGCCGGGTTATCCCGCCAAGGTCACGCTGCAATCGAATTTCATCGACCTCGGCGAAATAGCCGGCGACGGCCGACCTAAAGTCATTGAGAGCCTCAAATGGGATACCGAACTGCCGCCGGGCACCCGGCTGCAATTGCGCTCGCGCTCGGGTAATACACTCGCGCCGGTTTTCACCTTCTTAAACAAAATCGGCGAAGAGGTTACCGAAGAGAAGTGGAAGAGTTCGCCCAAGGTCCTGCGCGGCCCGGTCGACACCTCCTTGGTCGTCGGCGAAGACTGGGGTGATTGGAGCAATGTCTACCAGACCTCGGGGGAAGCCTTCCAATCTGACAGCCCGCGCCGCTTTATCCTGCTGGAGATGATCCTCTCGACCGAAGACCCCCAACTCGCTCCGACGGTCAATTCGCTGTCCGTCGAATTCGAGGACGCCCTGCTGCAAGGGGTGTTGGGCCGTATTAGACCGCGCAACGCGCAACCCAACGAGGACACCCGCTTCACCTATACTCTCCTGCCCCAAGTCGAAGCCGATGACTCAGGGTTTGATCGCCTGCGCCTTACCGTGCCGAGCCGAGTTCGCACCGACGACCTGACCTTGCGCATCGGCGACGCAACCGTCACGCCGGAGCGAATCGAACAAATCGGCGACTCGCTCTTTATCGCCCTACCGGCCACCGTAACCACCGACTCGATCGAAATAGCCTTCACCACACGCATTCTGCACAATGCCACCCTCTTCCCGCTCGACCTCGGTCTCGCCGGGCGACCCGGTCTCTGGCAGTCGGTCGAACCGGCCGAACGACGCAGCAATATCGTCATGCTGCCCGACCTCACCAGAAGCCGACGGCTCATCGACGATTTCGCACTGGCCTCGCCAGTGATCACCCCCAATGGCGACGGCGCCAATGACGAGCTCGACATGCGCTTCGTGGTCTTCAAACTCAATGCGGCCACCCCGACACTCCGGCTCTACGATCTCGCCGGGCGCACAATCGCCTCCGTGCAGGCGGCACCGACCGAGACGGGTCAGCGCGTTGTCTGGACCGGCCGCGACACAGCCGGCGACCTCGTCGAACCAGGCGTTTACCTTTACCGTCTCGATCTTGGCGCCGAATCGGGCAGCGACACGCGCACGGGCACCATCGCCGTCGCTTATTAGACGAAAAAGACGGCTAAACCTATCGTCGGGAAAGATTCGCGCAACGACGCCTGGCAGGTGATGCACATGGCGATGAGCTTTATAGACAAAATCCGTCTTCTTTAGTAAATAAACCCTATGGGATTCTTCGGCAAAAAGAAAACGGACACCAAGCCTCAGGTGCCTCCCCCTGACCCCAACAGCAATGACGCTTCGGCCAAGGACGTCCTACGTCATATCTTCGATAAGTTGGCCCTACACCGGAGCCAAGCGCATACGCAGCCACTATCCCAGCAACGTCACCTTTGTCGAAACCGACTTGGCCGGATATTTCAGTGGCACGACCGCACTTTTTGACACCATCGTCAGTACTTGTGTCACCCACCATCTGACCGAGTCGGAAAAACACTCTTCAAACATGCGAAAGCCGCGCTCAAACCCGGAGAGATCGCGATCTGCGCCAATCTGATGTGTGAAAGCAAGTCCGAAGAACACGAGAACATCGAGCAATGCAGAGAAGCAGATAAATTGGACACTGCCAAAGGGATAAAGAGGGGGGGGTCTGGCCGATGAACGAGGCTGGACACGATTGGGAGGAATTGGGTTTCGCCGTACAGACCGTCCGTTTTTCCGATTTGTCCTGGGGCATAAAACCACAAAAAAGATAAGGGCCAATGCAGCGACTATTCCTAATACGCCATTGCCAAACACCGGACGCGAGCTAACAGAAATCTGTGCCGAAGAGGCCGTACAACTCCCCGCATTTCTGGCCGATCACCCCATACACATGTTCGCATCGAGCTCCTACACTCGCGCCCACAGCCACAGCGCACGGCAACCTTATCAGCCTCCTCCTGCAGACGCTCGATCCCGCGTTCGGCTAGGAGCAATAGGAGGCGCTTTCGAACCCCGACGTGATCCTATTGCAAAAAAGAGATCACGGTAGAATTCGCTTTGAGAGGCTCTGGTTTTAACCAGAGAATTCGCAAAAAAAAACACCTCGACCAGACGTATCCCCAGCTTTTCCATTTTATGGCATGATGTGAAAAACCACCCACAATCTAACTTTTCCCCCAAATAAAGAAGGTTCGATGAACCAACATCTATTCTATCATGAGGTGGACACGGCCCTTCACACGAACTGGATGTTCCCTCAAAGCCCGAGGTGATGCAGGTGGGGCATCATACCCTGAAACCGTCGAACAAAGACCGTTGGATGTCCTGTATATACGTCTTACCCCCTACCAGTTCGTATACGACCCGTCGTGCCGGTGCAAATGCGGCACCTCCCAAAACTTAAACGCCTGCTCCTTCGCTAACTCCTCGTTGAATTCCACACCCAAGCCTGGCCCTTCCGGCACCTTCAACATCGACCCTTCCAGCTGGCACTGCACCGGAAACAAATCTTCGTCGAGAAACTTGACGTCTTCCGTCGGCGTCACCCGGTGTTCGAGCCAGGAAAAGTTGGGCACCGCCGCCGCCAGATGCACCGAAGCCGCCGTACAGATCGGCCCCAATGGATTGTGCGGCATCAGATCGATATAATGCGTCTCGGCCAAGCTAGCGACCTTCATCGACTCAGTCAAGCCGCCGACATTGCACACGTCAAGGCGGGCAAATTGCGTGATGCCTCGTTCGAGATAGGGCTGGAACTGCCACTTGCTGGCGAACTCCTCGCCAATAGCGAAAGGCACGTCCGTCATCGTGCGCAGGGACTCGTAGGCCTCGGGGCATTCATCGCGGATCGGCTCCTCCAAAAAGTCCAGCGTGCCAGGCGGCATCTTCTGGCAAAACGACGCGGTCTCGGCCACCGTCAGCCGGTGGTGGTAATCGATGCCCAACACCGGATCGGGCCCCAACTCATGCCGCAACTCGGTCAGCCAAGAAGCCGTAATGCCGATGGTTTCGCGCGGCTCGAAGAGTAGCTCGTCATCGTTTTTTTTTCGTTGAGCGGAACCGATGCGGATCACATTCCAACCCTTGTCCAAGAGCAGCTTGCTATTGGCGAGCAGCGTCTCCAAGTCGGGCGCGCCCGTCGTCGCGAAGCAGGGTACCAGATCGCGCTGCTTGCCGCCCAATAGCTGATAGACCGGCACTCCGAGCGCCTTACCCACCACATCGTGCAAGGCGACATCGATCGCCGAAATCGCCGCCGTCAGCACCCGCCCGCCTTCGAAGTATTGGCTGCGGTACATCTCTTGCCACAGCCGGCCGATCTCGCGCGGGTCACGGCCGATAAGCCACTCCCGATAGTGCATCACCGCCCCGGCCACCGCCTGTTCTCGCCCCGACAAACCCGACTCGCCCCAACCGCAGATGCCCTCAACGGTCTCGACCTTGACGATGAGTTGGTTGCGGGTACCGACCCAGGTCGGATACACTTTGACATCACTGATTTTCATAGCATCGATCTCCAAAAAACCATTGCTCACAACCAGTACAAAAACGGGACTGAACAAGGCATAATGTAGAATATCCAGAAAGACTCTCAGTCATCTTGCACGCACGCGAAAACTACGAGGCCGTTGGCGCCAACAACGTGACCAGCGCTTCGTAAATCCCCGGCGCGGCCACCACTAGGTCTTTGCCATACAATTCCTCCGGCATATCGCCCTCCACCGGTCCCAGATGCCCGGCGCGCGCTCCCGCCTCCCGCGCGATGAAGGCCGCCGCCGCCAAATCCCAGGGTTTTATCGCCTCGCAGAAACCGTCGAGCCGCCCCATCGCCACCCAACAGATATCCGACGCGGCCGACCCGACCCGGCGGATATCGCGGCAGTGCCCCAACACCAGGTGCAAACGCTCCAGCAAAGCCACGCGCGCGTCAGCGTCGTAGGGAAACCCAGTTCCGATCAAAGCGCGCGCCAACTGGTCGCACTCACTGGCGCGAATTGGCTGACCGTTCAGACGGGCGCCTTTACCACGCAGCGCGGTAAAGGTCTCGTCAAAAAACGGGCAACACACCACCCCGGCCTGCACCCGCCCTCCTTCGGCATAGGCGATCGACACGGCTACCTGGTGCATGTTATAGGCGTAATTGACCGTGCCGTCGATCGGATCGACGATCCACAGCGGACCGTTCAAGGCTTCGGGATCGCTGAGGTCGGGTGAAGATTCTTCCGATAAAATGCTGTGTTCGGGAAAAGCTTTTTCAATCTCCCCGCGGATCAATTCGTCCGCTTGCAAATCAGCCGAGGTCAATAATTCGTTGCCGTCCTTATAACTCAAATCCAACGTCTGCCCCTCGCGCTCGGCGGCGATCAACACGCCGGCACGGCGCGCCAAGTTTTGGGCAAATTCAAGCATATCTGCCATTAAGAGTGTAACCCCAATTCCATCGGATACGGCGACATATTCTCCAAGCCGTCCTCGGTGATCAAATACATATTCTCCAGACGCACGCCGGCCCGCGCCTCGGGTATATAGGCGCCCGGCTCGACCGAAACCACATTGCCGATGCGCAGCTTTCCACCACGTTCTTTATTGAGGTCGGGCATCTGATGCGCCCGCAACCCGACATTGTGCCCGGCGTGGTGGACCAACCCGACGTCGGCCAGCTTCGGATGTTCGCGGATATAGGCGTCCATCGCTATCGCGCACTCGCTGCCGTCCTTGCCGGGTCGCAGATACTCCCCGACCTGGTCATGGAAACCCTTGATATGCTCGAAAACCGACTGCTGCACTTCGCTGGGCTCGCCCACCGCAAAGGTCCGGCACAAATCCGCCCAGTAATTGCGATAAACTGACCAGGCGTCGATTACATATAGCTCTCCCGCCTCAATCTTGCGGTCCCGGGCGAAACCGCCCATCTCGCCGCATTGATAATCGCCGTCGTGGAAAACTTTCTCGCCCGCCGCCAAATGCGCCCCTTTTTGCGCCGCCGCCAACACCTCCAGCTCGTTTACACCGGGCGCGATGACCTCTTCCGCCGCCGCATAGGCCGCCAGATCCACCTGCACCACCTTGCGCAACAACTCGATCTCGTCGGGGTCCTTAACCTCTTGCAAATCCGCAAGCACTGGATCAATCGCGATCCATTCCGGCATCCCGCCGATGCCCTGCTCGACTGCCATGCCCAACCGTTGCGGCAAAGACTCGCCTTGCCAACCCAAGCGCCCCGCCTTGAGCTCTCTGGCCTGCAATGCCTCGACGATCAACCCGCTTGCCACCTCGCGCAGATTAGGCGTAACCGTACTGCCGACACTGGGCGCGAAGGTAACACACTCATCGACACACGGTTCACCCTGGTCGGTATGGGCGATTAACAGCGACACGCCATCCGCGCCGAGCCACAGCAACACCGGCGGGCCAGGAAACTCCTCGGGAATAATAACCCCGGTGAAGTAGTAGACCTCTTTCGGGTGGCTGATAATCGCCGCGTCGATATTCGCCTTGGACAACCTCGCTATTAGACGCATCTGCCGCGCCATGCATCCTTCTTTGCTCAACATGCCTGTCTCCTGTGTCTAATCCGCTTTTTCGACGATGGCCGACATCGAACCCTTACTGCCTACGAGACGCTTATCGGCACCCCAGCTCTGGATCTGGCTTCGTTTGTGCTCGGCCTGTTCTTTGTTGGTAGTAAAGACGATCACACGCCCCCGTTGGTCCACTTCGCTGGCCATTTTCCAGGACATTTTCCGGCCATGGCGAAAGAGCCGCATCAGCATCTCTACGACATATTGGTAGGTGTGGTCCTCATCATCAAGTAGCACCACGTGATAGCGCGGAATCAGCTCGGCCAGCTTCTCGCCGTCGACCTGGTGTTCGCGCTCTTCGCGCTCTTTGGGATGGGCGGTGGTTTCCATAATTTGGCGGCGCGCCCTTGCCACTGTTCCGCGCCGCCAAACATATTAATGCATTGTGTTTCCAGTGGAAAGGATCGTGCAGAAAATATCTACGCCCCAGCATGAACGATATAATAATTTATCCGGGCGTGGCCATATATTGCTCTTGATAAGCCATTTTCCGTAGAGATCGGACAATGCTCAGTCTGCGCACCTGAATCATACATCACACAAAACCTCAACAGGACACAAACAAGGACCCCACCGGGATAGATCGGTGGGGTCCTTGTTTGTTATTCAACTTATAACCGAGCGAAAACCACTAAAGCCTCTGAGGTCCTGTCGAGGGTGCGACGGAGGGTTTTCCGGGGGCTATTGGGCGGTAAAAAGGCCGAGCTGGGCGGGGGGAGTGGCCGCGACAGCGACCCAAGGGGCAACGGCCCGGAAGACAAAAAACACCCGGAGGCGCACCCCCGGATCGGGCCGCCCACTCCCAACTTCAGCGGCTAATACCTCTGTCGCCGATAACTCTCCATTCTCGCCTTCAACTTCACACTAGCTAACACCTCACGATTGATCACCGATGCCGGTTCTTCCCCCCGCCGTACCTTCAATGCCGCCTCGACACACAACTCGCTACAAAGACGGATCATTTCATCGGTATAGCCGAGCGCATGCGGCGTCAAATTCGCATTGTGCAATTTGAGCAAAGGATCATCTGCCGCGATCGGCTCGGGATCATAGGCGTCGAGACCACAACCGGCGATCTCCCCGCTGGCTAGCGCGCGCGCCAAAGCTGCCTGGTCGATAATCGCACCGCGCGCGACATTGATCAGATAGGCCGTATTTTTCATCCGGTGCAACGCGCCCTCATTGATCAAATAGCGCGTCTCGTCGGTGAGCAAACAAAGCAAGACGATAACATCAGACTGGGCGAGCAGCGTCTCAAAATCGACTCGTTCGATATCGAAGCCATCGGCTGCATTCTCATTGAGATAGGGGTCATAGACCAGATGGCGCATATCAAAAGGTTCCGCGAGCCGGTAAAGATCCTGGCCGATATTGCCGAAGCCGACATAGCCTATCGCACGCCCGGCCAACCCCATGCCGATATGTTCGGCGGCAGCAGCTTCGTGCCAACGCCCTTCGTAAAGGCACTGGCGTTTAAATAAGTACTTCGTGCTCAAAGCCAGCATATGCGCCATCGCCGCCGTCGACATCGCTCGGCGTACACCGGCAGGCGTGGTCGCGACGATAACGCCCGCTTCGCTGCAACCGTCGAGATCCACCCGGTCGTAACCGGCACCGAAACGAGCGACTAGGCTAAGGCGCTGCAAACCAACGGTGCTCTCACGACTAACCCGCAATCCTCCAGCCAACACCGCGTCGAACGCGTCGAGTTCGGCAGGGTACACCGGGTCTTCTCCGTGCTCGAAGCGCACGACCTCGACCTCCGGTTCCTTTTCCAACGCCTCGCGCGCACTATCAACCGCCATAATTTTATCGAACATATCGCCGGTAATCCCAACGCGATAAGAATGACTTTGTGTCATATCGACCCTTTCCATGATTCTATCCAAATACGGGTAATAACTTTATCGCGCAGCAAAAGGACTGGTTACTCCTGGGTAATTTTCCGAATATCAGCAAGCTTAGCCCGCCGTGACGATCCGCCGCTCCGGGGCCGGACTCGCACAGACCCAAATCGCGGCCATCGGCTCATCGGTCTCGTTTCGAATACTATAAACCTGCCCCCGCGGCAATAATAACGTCGTGCGCTCGGCCAACTCGTGGTGGCGCCCTTCGACGATACAAGTAGCCGCGCCTTGAACAATCGCGATCGACGCGTCACAGTCATACGCTTGCGCCGGTTGTTGCCCCCCGGAGGCGAATAGCGCCCACCCCCCGCTCATCTCGATACTGGGCACCAACTCGCCATTGAAAAAATCGATGCTAGTCGTCAGCGAACCACTCTCATAATGCGCCGCGCCGCGATGTCTTGTAAGACGCTCGGAACCCTCCTGACCCTTAGCGTCAGCGGGCATCCGTCGACGCGAGAAAAACTGTTCGGCCCGAGCTCTGCTCGGATCGGTCGTCGGAATCGCGGTGTGAAAGACGGCAGGCAGGCTCACCGAGGAATTAAACGCGGCATGCGCCAGACCGCCGGGGATACTCAAGTTATCGTATGGCTCCAGCGTATACATCCGCCCTTCGACCTCAACGATCGCCTCACCGCTTAATAAGGTCAGCGACTCGGCATATGGGTGGTGATGATAGGGCAACTGCACCCCGGGCGCGAAAGTGGAAAAACCCGTCGTCAGTTGCTGGGCCGGATTGCGGGACGGGCTTTCAAAGACCAAGCCGGGCATGATTTCTGTCTTATTGCCGGAGCCGATCGGGCTAACGGACTCGGAGACCTGCCCAGCGCCCTGCGGAGAAAAACTGGGGCTGATCTGCCGATCTCTGTCCACATGTTCAAGTGCCCCGCGCAAGCTGCGCAACAACAACCCGCCGTCCAAACCGAGTGCCAACATGCGAAACCCCTGTTCCAAGCGCTGGTCCAGATTCTCGTTACTCGTCGCCACCACTCCGCAATTTTTCCCGGCCGCGCGGATCGCGTCCTTGGCCTCCGCGATCATCTCGGCCACACCCGGCCCCTCCCACTGCCCCGGATAGCCCGCCGTAGACGAATAATCCGCCGGGCCGAAAAAGAAAATCTCCACACCGTCGACGTCTAAAAGTCGCGCGATATTCTGCCCGCCTTTCACCGATTCGATAATCGGCACCACCAGCACGTGCTCGTCGGCCTCTTCGACATGCTCGACAAAACACTGCCCCCAGCAGGTCGCGCGCTCGGCTCCGATACCGCGCAGACCGGCGGGCGGGTAATGCGCGAAGGCCACTGCGTCGCGCAATTGCTCGACCTCCTCCATCCACGGCACGACGACCCCGTCGGCGCCAATATCCAAAACGCGTTTGACCAAACCGACATTGACCTCGGCGATCCGTACCAGCACCACCGTATCACTTCGCACTGCCGCGCGAATATGCTCGAGAATATCGCGCCAGTCCAAATGGCCGTGCTCAGCGTCGACAACGATCCAGTCGAGCCCCAGGGCGACACCCATTTCGGTGATACTGGCCGATTCTAGCGTGACCCATAACCCGTAAACGGGTTCGTCAGCTGCCAGTTTCTGGCGGAGGTTGCGTATGGCCTTGCTTTTCATGGTCGCCTCCAACGAGAAAAAAGGTAAATCTATTACATTGCGTCGCTGCGAGCGAGGGAGGGGATAAAACTATATCGGAAAAAATACACGACCCACCATACATAGAAACGCCATTTATCCTGCATCGCCGCTCCTCATATTGGCCCAACGCCTTGCTGTTCCTATCCCCTTGAACGATGACTTGCAGGACAGCAGGTGGCGACGTTGGTGTAAGGCATGCCACAAAAGTCCACTGGGATAAGCGCTAAGATCCCGAGCGTGAACTGGCTTCGGACATGTATCTGTGCCTCCGCCCTATAACTCTTGCAACAACCCCGCCGCTTCCTCTAGCCGCAGCGAAACTATACAACGATACACCTGGTCTAACTCCGCCTGCATCACCCGGTCCGTACCGTGCCTTTTCCTCGCCTGGTAGAGCGCATAAACCAGTTCCAGATCCGCCTCAGTAAAGTCGACTCCTGTAAACGCCTGCACCTGCACCAAGAACGAAAAACCGAATCTTCGCGTCGGTTCGATCATCGTGCCCTCGCCGAAATCGTTCCAGGTGACCAGCTGCAGAAATGGTAAACCCGACCGACCCGCCCGCTCTAAGGTCGCGGCAAGAGTCGCACCTTCGTCATGGTGAATCGACCAACCTAAGCCATCGCCCCAACCACCCTCGCGGTAGTAGTCTCGGAAACCGGGGTAGACCGCTGCCATCGCCGTCTGTAATTCCGGCACTCTATCGCGATAGAATCGGTCTAAAGTCTCAAAATGCCCCTTACCTACCCAGGCAAACTCGCCCGTCGCCCAATTCCCTGCATCCATTGCCTGGTGCCAAAGCAGCAAAAAGTGTGGCAGCGGGTCGATCTCTGCAAAAATCTGGGCCCATTCGCCCGGTGTCTCAAAAAACCTCGGTCCGAAAGCCAAAAGCAGTGGCGCACCACCCACGCGGATATACCGGTCATGGGCAAAATACGCGCTTTGCATATAGCGTAAATCGGCCTTGGCCGCCGCCAACTCGCTATCCGCCATCTGCGCCTTGGCTACGTGCTCGGCGGTAAACTCCTCGTAAACGATTGCGAAATCGAGGCCGACCTCTGGCAAGTGTTCTACCAGCGCTTCGGCGTTGCGTTTGTTTGCGCGATAATCATAGACATCGTGTGTACCGTACCAGTCGATCAGCACCCCATCGATACCCGCGAGTTTCATCAATAACAGGTGATATTCAATCAGGTCCGGATCGCTAGAACTATAGGGTCCTATCAATGGATAAAAATGCGCCGCGATTTGCCGTTTGCCGTCAGCGTCAACCGTGTTCGGGTCGGCAGTCGCCATCGTCCAGTGCATCCCCCATCGGCCATTGGCTGAGTTTTCAAACCAGGGCATATAGTGCGCGTAGACCTTGACAGGGTTCGTCTTGGTCACAGAGACAGGTTCGGAAACAATATGAGGTGACATAGACCTACCGCCGCCCTTCGCACAACCTAACCACAGTAAGAGCCCAAAACACATAACGAACTTTGATCTCATTGCATCCCGCGATCCAGCCTATTTGCCATTGTTGCCACCCTTTGCCTCTCGTCCTATTTTGGTCGGCAATTCCATCACTATTGTACCCAACTTCATCGGAAAAATGCAATGGTCCGTCCCAATATTGTCTTCATGATGCCGAACCAACTGCGCCATGATTTCCTCTCGTGTTATGGCGCTAAGTTTACCGAGACCCCGAATATCGACGCGCTCGGCCAACAAGGTATCTGCTATAACCAGGCCTATTCCGAACACCCCGTCTGCGTAGCGGCACGTGCTTCTCTTTTAACTGGCATGAACGCCATTATAAATGGCCTACTCAGCAATGGCCAATACTTGCGCGACGATTACCAAAACTGCGGCCTGCAAACCTGGCCCGAACTGCTCGGCGAGTAAGGTTATTATACCGTCGGCACCGGCAAGATGCACTTCTTCCCATGGGAAAAACGCTTCGGCTTCTACCATCGGATCATCGCCGAGGACAAGTTATGGGGTTTTATTGAAGACGACTACTACCACTATCTCAACGCCACCGGCTACTCTAAGACCGCCTTCGCCGACCTATCCGAATACCACCAAAACCATATGGCCTGCATTAGCCCATTGCAGTGGGAATACACCTGCGACCACTTTGTCGGCCGTGAGTCGGCGCGTTGGATCGAAGAATGCGAGGGCGAGGCGCCCTTCGCAATGATGGTGGGTTTCCCCGGGCCCCATTCGCCCTACGACCCCGCACCTGAATACGCGCAGTTTAACCTGCAAGACTTGCCCGAACCCATCGGTGCCGATCCCGATGATACAAAGCTAAGGCGCACCCCTGGCCGCACGTGGTCGCTAAAGGACAATAACCGATTTTTCACCCGGAAATCGAACTTGAAAAACTGGGTCAAAAATGAAATTGTGGCGCTAATCTCCGTGGCTATATGCGATCACAGCTTGTCTCTGCCTTATATGACGCCTCGCATAATGCGTCCGTTTTCTCGGACGAAACCGCATTCAATCTGCACAGCGTCACAGAGCACGTCGACACTATCGCAAATTCCACCTACTAGATAAGGAGAGTTATGGGCTGGACAAGGAGTTGGCACAGCGGGCCGACAGCACCAAGTCGATGCTCTCTGACTCTACCTACGCCAAAGCTAAGGTAGTCAACCAGATCAAGAGCGAAGCCCTAATCGTCATCTATCTGGTATTATTCCAGCTAATAGTGCCGGATATACCGAGGGCTAAGCGCTGGCAGTGACGATCGGCATCGGGGGAGTCTTACTGCGTTGGCCTTCTTTATGGAAGGGTTCTTCCGCGGTCTGATGCCGCTGAGCGAAACGTGCAGCTTTAGACCGCCGCAAAAGACGGTACTGCCCGTTTTCGCCCTTATCCTAGGCCTCGGCGCGAACCTTCGCCTAACCCGGCCATCTGGTTGCTCAAATCGGCTGGGGCTTCTGTCAAGGCCTAATACGCACCGCCATTTTACCTAAATACTCAACGAATTCTCGAATTATCTGTTTGTGTCGGTCGACATTGGCGTCGGCGTATAGAATTATTTCGCCATAGTAGGAAGATAGGTGCATGCTTTGTCCGTATTGCTGGTGATGACCAAGCCGTCCTCGCCCTCTTCAAAGCAGCCAACTCGTTGAAGCGCGTCTATAATATCGGGAACTGTATTTCTGGCGACTATCATATGACAAGCCTCACGAGCGATCGGCTTAGTCTCACGGCCCGCTTCCGTTGAATTGGTGAGATTGAGTTGCTTTGTTTTGACGATTGATGCACCTGCTGCACCGGCGGCCATCGCCGCCCCTACGAGTTCATCTCCGCTGCTTTCGTTACATATAAGCAACACATTAACCAGATCGGTAAGGTAAGTTAGATTTTTCTTCCCATCACCGATATAGTCTCTTTGCCGCCAGTCGATACTTCCCATGATACCGTCAATAGCTACTACAATCTGCTCGGTGCTCGCCGCAGAATTTAGCATGCCGCGCGTGACATCCATATTCAGATGGGCAGTGCTCAGAGGGAACATGTAAATGAAGCCTTTGCCCGGTTGATCAAGCTGCCCTGCTTCTATCATGCCATCGAACAAGATTCCAGCATCGCTCGAAGCAACCGCCGTCCAAATGAGTTCCTTGTCGGCCGGGATGGCGATCCGCAACAAGCCCATCTTATCTCGAACTCCGAGACCAACGCCATGAGTGACACTGGGTACACCTGCTCCGATATCCAGCGCCACTCGGGCTACACGAGTCCCCTGCCCGCGTTGGACAATGCAACAGATACCAGTGACATCATTCGACAATTGCACTGTCTCTACGCCATCTACGAGGACCTGATTGACATGGTTCGCATTGTCACTATGTGGCAATTCTACGTTAACCGCAAATACCGAACCTCGACCAGGCAAATCAAGTCGTCCCACGGTCACCAGTAGAGATACGACCTTATCTGCGACATCACTGGGGACAAGAAACGAAAACGTATCTACCGGATCATCGACAATCTTGGTACCTCCCCAAAAACCACCCTGTTCAACTATCGGCGAGCGGGCAGCGAATGATGTCAGCGTAGTAACCCCGATACCGGCTAGGGCCTCGATAATATCTTTGCTGAGTGAGTGAAACACACTTGCAGTAATTCTAGAAATAGTCATGAAGCCGCTCCTTGTGACGCCTCGACATCGAGAGAATTGGATGATGCCTGGCCGGCTTCTAGTGCTTTTTTGCGCCTAGCGGTTACGACTAAACCGACGCAGAGGACCGAGAGAATCGGACAAACCGAAGCCATCGACAAGATACCGAATCCTTCCACTACACCGACCTCACCGCCAATACCTAACCCCATCGACAGTACCAGTGGAACCGTGATTGGCCCTGTTGTTACGCCCGCGCTATCCCAACCAATGTTGACAAATTCTTCGGTCGAGAAAAGGGTGATCACCAGAAGGACGAGATACGGTGGCCCGCACATTACGATGAGAGGGATATCAAACATAATCTTAGACACGCCGAACGCAATCCCAAAACCAACGCCGACGGCCACTGCTTGCATCAAAAGCGATTTTTTAAAAGTGCCAACTGTTAGCTCTTCAACTGTCGCACCCAAGGCGTTAAGAGCTGGTTCAGCCAACGTTGCTCCATATCCAAGAATGAACGCAAAGATTAAAACAACGAGGATTCCACCAAGGCCACCTTCTGCCCCATAAAGAGGGCCAATCGAAGGTAAATATTCAAATGTCTTGCGATCACTATTGAAATCTTGACCTTGATATGGAATGATCTCGTATTTCTCGTCAACATGGGCAACAAAAAACGAATCCTTTTTCCCTTCAACCGTAATTGCAGTCTTCACTACTGCCGGGTCGAAGTTTTTGAGTACGGTTTTTTGGTCTTGCAATTGGACCGTCTTGTAGGCTGCCGGAATCTTGCCGCCAATTTGATCGCCTAGTTTCGACAGACCAAGTTCGATCCCAATACTAAAGACGGACATGCCAACTATAGCGAACGCCAAACCGAGAAAGGTCTCGTCCGCACGTGGCAGGCGTTCACGTAATAAAATCCACAAACACAGCAGCATGGGCACTCCGAGCAAACCGATCGCCTGAACACCTGCCCGAAAATTTTTCAACAGAATCTCAAGCATTCCTGCCTGGACCTGCTCTGCTCCTGCAACCTCCCGACGCAATTCAGCCACTTCAGTTGTGACAGGAGCCCGAGACTTTTGCGGTAATCCAGAGAGATAAGATTCTTGAATCGACTCATCAGTATGCTCAACCATATAACGCAACTTAGCTTCTTCGTCGATGAATAGCTCAGCCGTTTTCTCATGGGCGAAGAAACGTGCCGGATTGGAATCGGGTTCGGGGACTTGACCGACGTAGAACACACCCAAAAGAAGCACGGTAACTATTGGGAATAGCGAGGCCAATGTCACCACACCGAATCCGGCAGCGCCCTCTTCGCCATCGCCAAATATACGGGAAATTCCGATCCCCAATGCTAACACCAAAGGTACGGTCACGGGGCCGGTGGTTACAGCACCACAGTCCCACGCTAGACCCGCTAAATGAAGAAAATTTTCGCTATACATACACGCGATTGCCGTTGCGACCAAAAGCGATCCCACAAGTACGAATATGAACGGTTTGAGCGACCAGCCATACTTGAAGCGCAGCATGCCAAAAGCCACAGCGATCCCAACTCCGGTACCGACACTATAGACTAAAACCTCCGCTGCTTTATTGAGCAGGAAAAAAAGCAGGGGCGCTTCCCACGCTTTAACCGAACTACCGGCCGCCTTCAGGACGCCAATAGCGGGCTCAGCAAGCGTAGCAAGAAAACCGAGGAAAAGCGCGAACAGAAGAATGACAGGTAGAGACTGCTTCTGCGGCAACTTGACACCTACAATTTCTCCCAACGGCATCAAGCCCAACACGAGCCCTTCCATGAAGAAGGTGAGCCCCACTACGACCAGCGCGATACCGCCAGCTATCACCGATGCTTCTCCTATAGCTACACCCAACACTATAGTTTGGAATAAGAACAGGTAGGTGATTATAAGCCACACCGCTTTGACTTGTTCAAGAAGCCGCTCTTGAACATATGGGCCGATCATTTTAAGTCCTTGAGAGAAGGACACCTTGACCTTCCCCGATGCTTGTTGCCCCATTTGTGTCATGCAATTTCTCCTTGTCGAACACAAATACTCAATCTGATAATCAGCAAATATCCTAGTCGCAACCAGTTACGCAAAGCGTAAGCTATACGCCCACAATTGGTCAACTTCGCATTAAAAAACTCTTCGGACAAAAAGACGCCATTATTTCTGAATATTGGCAAAATCGCTTTCCTGCATCTCATATCCGCAACAAAATACCCTAACCTGCGGGCTATCTACACTTTGGGGTAGTCACCGAAGCTTGTTCATGAGAAGAAAAGTTTCTCACTGTCATCGGCTCAATTTTCCATTAGCCTATGCTTTGATAGTAAATACGATCTACTTGGTTTCCGCCATTTAATTCTTGAGGATCCACCGGTTCGTTTTGTAAATCTGACCGGCAGTTAACCATCTTTTCAGTTATCCCAATCAAACTGTTACATCAATATACAACTTATTGCGAGCCGCTCCTATCAAAAAACTCGTACTGTAATTGGGCATCTCGCGAGCAAGCAAGTCCGGATAGCAAAGCACAAGGCTCGTTTTCTCAAAAACGTTGCCACTCTGCGCATCGCAAATTACCGTGTTCCACAGCATCATGCAATCTGGCATCGCTTAGAAGAGGTCTCATTGGGCAAACCACGTATGCTGAAGTATTGCGTCCAATTCGAAATCGGCGACCGATAACTAGGATCAGGTCGAGGGCATAGCCGATGCGCTTATAGAGACGGGGTTGTTTAGCGAGGAATCCGGCGGCATCTTATTGCTGAAACCAGTGAGCATGGTCTGCATAAACCGCAAGACCGAGCGATGGATACATCTATAAGACTCCTTAGATAAAGGACCTTATTATATTAGACCTCAGAGGCCATCCCGACAGCAGTGCGAACGGCCTCGCTCCAGTCATCCCAAAACCCCGGCCCCTCCGAGCGTGGCTCCGGCGGGGGGGCGGGCGGCCCGAGTTCAAGTCCATAGTCCGCCCCCACCGAGGGTGGTGGTGATGGTTGCGGCCCTTTGACATAACGGCCGTTGTATGTTCTGTCATACACAGACTTTTTATATGCATCGTAAGTAATCATCTGTCGAATCTGCGGAGGGTTGCTGTAGTTCGGCGTTGCAGAGTGGAACATCCGCCCGTGCCACAGGACCACATCTCCCTCGTCACCAAAGAACTCAAAGGGTTCGATGTCGGCGAGTACGTCCCTAAGACCTGGAGGCTGTGGCAGTACGAATGCCGCGGCGGAGTTGTCCGGATGGGGTGGGTGCAGGATCGAATAGCGGGCGATGTCTGCGGAGCCCGGCTCTGCTTCGTAGAGCAAGCGGTGACTGCCGGGAAAGAGGGCAATTCCACCCCCACCCTGCGGAACCTTATCAATGTAGCCGCTCACCACCAGATGCATCGGCTCCGGGTCAATATGCGCACCAGCACGGGCCGCATCTGCCATCGAAGGTGAAGAACTCGTGGGCTCTTTCGGTAGCACGCAGTAGATACCGCGCAACTCCTTGCCGCCCCAGACCGGCCAGCCACGCAATCGGCTTCCACGAGGATCCGGATCGGCCGCGGACGAACTTACCTCTGGTGTCACAACTTCGCCCAAGAGTTGCTCGAACCATGGGAAGACCCGGCGTGGAAGCAAGTCGATCATGTCCTCATCGCCAGAGAGTTCACGCAGTCGCCAAGCGTAGTCACCAGTGCGATCATTCATGCCATCAGGTGTGCTTTGGCGGTCCGCTTCCGGGATCCCGTTTACCCAGGTTTTAGGGTCGCCCCTTCGCAAGTGACTTGAGTTGTTTCCCTCCCACAGCCTATCCCGTGCTGCGGCACAAAGTTTGGGGTCGAGGATCTTTCGTTTAACGAGGAATCCGTTCGTGATAAACTGTTGGATATCTTCTTTACTAAGTGCTGCTAGCTCTGTGTCCATGGGAATAAGTCTTCTTTCTTCAATTGGGTGCATAGAGTATTAGGTGACCCTGCTTCGCTGCGCGTTGCCCTGAAGGATAAGTAGCGAGTTATCGCGCCATCATGCGGAGAAGCGATATTAGGGATAGCGCGTTGAGAACAATGCCTCTAATGCGGCGAAGGGATGAGAGAAGCCGCGCGGGGCGTATTCGCTATAGCCCAGCGTGGTAAAGGTGACTACGCTGAAGTATACGGCGTGGCCGAACTGGATTTAAACGCTCTGTGAAACCTGCATTCCATAGTTGTCACCTAGAGTGCGATCTCCGTATCACAACTGCCCAGTGACGGCGGCACGATCCAAGCGCCACACGTCCCCCGGACGCCACACCGCCTCAACGCGATGAGTGAAGTCGCGCTTGCCCAGCTCTACCTGCTCGGCCGAGATCGTTACCGCATTGCCCGCTGCAAGGAATAGAGCGTCATCGTGCACGTGAATAGCGCATGCGTGGCGCGAACTCCAAGGAGTCAACGGCAGCTTCTGCCAATGTTCGCCGTCCGTTGAATACCACACGTCATTGCGATTGCCATCGGTCCCGATCTCAGCGGCGTGGTCCGCCACCCCCCGGTGCCCGCCCAACACCCAGAGCTTGCCATCCCACGCCGCGGTGTCGTGATACGAGCGCGCAGGCCAGGGTGCCATTCCGTCCGCTATATGACAGATCCATTCGCGACCGTCGGCCGACGACCACACATCGTTGTGGAAGAGACGCGTCTCCAGTCTTGGCTGCTGCTCGAGGTCGTATCGCAGCGTACTCAGCGTAGTTCCGCCCGTGCCGACGTATCCGCCGCCTAGGATCCACATTCGACCGTCGAGAACGGGCACGCCGCCATTCGCGCCTGTGATCATGCCCCTGGGTGCCCACGGCGCGTCGCCGGTCATCAACTCCCAGCGCATACCGTCCTTCGTCCGCCAGACATCGCAGAGCGGTGGAGGCGCCACCGGAAAGGGTTTGCCCGCCTTAAAGTCCGCCACGAAATTGCTCTGGCCGGCGGCACCGGCCTGACCGCCCATGACCCAGATCGAACCGTCAAAGACCGTGACCAACTGGTTGCCGCGCTCTGGCCAGGGTACGGTCGACGCAACCAGTTGCCAATGCACGCCGTCCTTCGACTTCCACACGTCGTCAGGCGTTCCGTTTTCTGCCCCGATGACCCAGATATGGCTGTCGTGCACGACAGCCCCGTGCATGTGCCGGCCGCTCCACGGCGCAGTGGCCGCCAGGTACCAACTACCACCATCATCCGAGCACCAAACCTCCGAGCAAACCTCCGACTCGAACGAGCCGGTGCCGGTGCCGGCGAGGTCGGTCCGATCACCCGCGTACTGGTTCCAGCCACCCAGCAGGAAGAGCTTGCCCTGGAAGGAAACGAGCTGCGCCCCGTCGCGTGGCGACCACGCCACCTCTGAGCTCACACAACTCCAGCGATACACGTTCCTCATCGATTATCCTGGGTCCGGACGAAATCATCGTCCCATACCGTGTGTTTGGAAATTGGGGCCCTGAAGTACTCGCCCCTTACCGGAAAGCAGGTCTCGGGGTGTAGCAGGGATTGGAGCTCGGACATCGCTACTCGTCAGCTCAGGAGGTGACATAAACCACAAACATCCATCGACGTCCCGCTACGGCTACCAACCGGCTACATCGCCGCCTCATCCAACGCGGCAAGAAGAAAGGTCTTGGTAATATACTCCTGTATCGATCGCCCCCCCAATTACCCCACGCTCAGGCCTTCGCCTACGAACCAACGGACCCGTAATAGTGGTCGCGCGTTGCTTCGAGGGGCCGTGAGTATGCAAATTGAACAAATGTTCAGATTGTAGATGTCTTACTTATTGGAACCTATCTCTACTGTGTATCACTATGGTCCCAACGACACTATTCCACTCACAACACTAAAATGAGTTGGGTTTAAAGAGGTCCGGCCCTTATCTGAGAATCCGCTTTCGGCTAACAGCGCCGCTTGCGCGGCTTGGGCTACGCAAACCGGCAGCCCGTCGATGATTTCACAACCTTCCAATATAGGAGAGCGAATTCAGTGAATTCATCATCTCTGCTTTCTGATGAATAAATTGAACCTTTCAAAACACATGGCTATCTGGTCCTGAAAAATTTGTTCGATAAGGCATCCCTAGATAATTGTCGTGAACAACTATGGCGCAAATTGGGATCAAACCTCGAAACACCTGAGACCTAACCCAAAGACGCCAGCAGTATTCATCGTTATGAGTACGTCCCCCCGAATCGGCATTTTGGCGACACCCGGCCCTGTGCGCCATTGTCGAACAATTAGGCGGCGGCGCGTTCATTTGTGGTCATGGCACACCCTTAATGTCAGATGGCCTGATCCGAATCAAGCCTGGGAAATGCCGCAAACCGGTCATATCGATGGTTATGGCGGTCGCTGGCTGCCGCTCATGCTCGTAGCAACAGCGTATCTGTACGATATTCAGACCTACCCCGGCCGCGCCGCAGAGTCACCGTCATCCTCGCCCCGGCAGATCGCAGAAAAGAAGGATCGGCCTTCGACCTGCCCATCGCGCTCGGCGTCCTCGTCGCCTCCAAGCAGATCAAGCCCGTGCCGTCTCGGCGACTTCGCCCTGCTCGGCGAACTCTCACTCAACAGCACAGCGTACGTCCCATCCATGGCATGCTGTCGAAGGCCGCCAGCTTACACGAGGAAGGCCTCTATGGCATGATCATACCAACACAGAACGCCCGCGAAGCCGCCAGCAAGATCGATGTCGGCACGACCTTCCGGCTGCATCTCCCGTTGACTCGCTCACCGGAAACCCCTGTCTCCTAACGCGCGGATAGCGTCCTGAGATAGGCGCCTTGCCCTTTAATCTTCTCGTCGTCGTCCCCCGGACCGAACTCCTCCAACGACACATAACCCGCGTAGCCCAAGTCGCGCAAATCCTCGATGATCTGCGGAATATCGGCGACACCCTCCTCCAATGCGCAAAATGCCCATTGCCATTTTTGCTGCCCGTTTTCATCGCGCTCGCCCGCTTGCAGCACGCCATTGCCGATATGCACGTGCGCCATATACGGCCCGAGCACTTCCATGCCCATACGCGTATCCTCTAACCCGACGCGCAACATATTGGGCACGTCGTAAATCGCGCCAATGCGCTCTGAGTCCAGATCGCGCAATAGCTCCAAGGCTCGCGAACAGGTCACCGCCATCGTGCCCGTATGAATCTCATACAGCACCTTTACCCCATATTCTCCGGCTAGTTCGGCCACCTGTGCAAAACCGCTGCGCGCGGCCAAAAATTGTGGCATATACGCCTGGGTGCGGTCGTGGCGCGGCGCGCCGATGCGGATAAGCGGCGGGTTCTCCGCATCGATGGCGACGGCCCCGACAAAGAGCTTGCGGATTTCGTCTTCTTCATCGATCAGGCACTTGGGCGCCAGCGCGGCGACACGCACGCCACTGCGCTCAGCGGCCGCGCGAATCGCCGGGGCCTTGTCGACGATATTGTCGGGGTTGACGTTGCTCAGGTGTCGGCCCCAGAAAGCCGGCTCGGCCGAAGGGTCCTCGGGGTTGAAACGGCAGCGCAGCTCGACGGCCTCGTAGCCGTATTCGGCGAGTTTGTCGAAGGTCTCGTCCAGGGTCCAGCGCGGCAGCATGACGGAAGTGCAGCAAAGTTTCATTGAGCCCTCCTCTAGGAATGGCGCTAAACATAGGTGGGTATTTTGTTCGGCACAATCGGCCCGACCACCGTAAAAAATACGATGGACGACAATCGGTGGAATTCGGCAGATGAACTAAGATAAAAAAGGGGAGCAAACAAACGCTGGGTGCTACCCACTGCGCAAACGCCCTTACGTCGCCGGCCGCCGAATGCGGCACGAACTCATTCAATTCACCCATTGCCACAATATCCAAAAACCTTCCCCCACTAAGACCCTACGTATTCTATTAAAGGATACCTCAACAACTACAGTAGCGGTCAATGCACTTTATTTTCATATTTCCATCTACCCAACATCATCAACCATAACATATCTCCTCCAAACGGAGCGGAAGGTCAAGGCTTTGCCGTAGGACAAAGCCTCCCTAAAGTCATCGGTTGAACTATATCTCCCCGCTCCCGCCGCCCGTTAAGGGGGCGCTGCCACACCGCCGACCCAACCTCCCGCAAGCCGATAGGGCCGCCTTAGCTTTGTTCCGGAGACAAAGCCTCGACCCGCAGCATGAGACGCATCCCCCAATCACCCAACGCAAGGAGCCCCACCCCATGCCCACGCCCACCGACCCCAGAGTCCCCTCATACACCCCCATAGGCGAAGTAACAAT